>Ga0070729_10001474_pt1 | contig 35758 bp, 29 predicted proteins | sample tdDd472_FD_66725 | JGI IMG/M metagenome (GOLD analysis project Ga0070729, IMG submission 66725) | Marine sediment microbial communities from the Atlantic coast under amendment with organic carbon and nitrate - tdDd47.2 | ecosystem: Environmental > Aquatic > Marine > Coastal > Sediment | place...
GGCTTTTGTAAATCAATGGACATTATCAACAGTAATTGATTATATTCACAGTATCTATGAAACAAATTTATTTAATAATTTTTATAATCTCATTTTTAAATATTTCCCATATATATTCACAAAGCGATATCAGTTTAAATGTTCTGAACCAGACTCTTCTTCAAAATGATAAAAGCATGAATCGCCTTTCTTCTGGAAAGTTGTTATGGACAGATAGTCCTTCATCACGGGCTATATATGAAAAATTGGAATCTCATATAAATTTCTTATCAATGAACATGAGGAATAACGGGGATATGATCTCCTATTATAGCAGTAGAGAAGGTTATCTGGAGACCATAGCTACTACATTGCAGAGAATCAGAGAATTGATACTCAAAAGATCCAATAGCTTTTACAGTTCTGATGATAGAGAGATTATTGATTCTGAAATATACATCCATTATTCTGGAATATTGAAGGAAATTTCCTGGGCTCAGTTTAATACGATTCCCATGTTCAGCACCTGGATGGAAGACGAGGATCTTAAAAATAGATTTAAAGAAGGCAATTTTTACACCATTTCAGGCATAGACAGGATTCTGCAATCAGTCTTATCGGAAAGGGCAAGAATAGGAGCCATTGTTAATACACTGAACCATAAACTTAAGGGATTGGCTATCGAACAGGAAAATACTATTTCTTTTCAGAGTAATGGCGATACTGATTTTGCTCTTGAGCTATCTAATATGATGAGAAATGAAATATTATTCTTTTCCAATTTATTTTTGTTAAAATTTCAGTAAGGGATTAAGGAACAAAAAACCCACCATGTTAAAGATGGTGGGTTTTAATGTTCTCCTTTTAGTCGAAAACCTGACGTTTTGTATAATGAGTATGGAGTAGTTCATGAGCTTTCTGACTGTTAGGCTGACCAAGAAAATCTTGATAAATTGTCTTTATAGATGGATTATCATGAGATTTTCTATATTGTTTACCTTCATCTTCTTTAATAATCGCCCCGAAGCGCAGCTTTTTAAGTTCATCGGTTGATCTTCTCGGCTGCCCACCTCCGGAAATGCATCCTCCGGGACATCCCATCACTTCAATAAAATGATAAGGCGATGTTCCTGCTTTCACATCATCCATGAGGATTTTAGCATTTCCCATGCCGGATGTCGCTGCAACCTTTGCAGTTACACCATTTAACCAGCTGTATTCAGGTAAACAGTTTTCAAATAACAGACTTGCTTCCTGAATACCTTTAATATCCATAAGATCTGTAACATGAAGTCCATCCATCGGTAATTCCGCACCGGTTACCAGCTCGTATACTGTTCTGATTGCGGCTTCTGTTACTCCTCCGGAATTGGCAAAAATATCTGCAGCGCCAGTTGATCGTCCTAATGGATCATCGAAGTCTGAATCGGGAAGATTCACAAAATCAATTGTGTTTTTGCGGATTAATTTCCCAAGCTCCCTTGTCGTAAGTACAAAATCCACATCCTGATGTCCGCTGGCTCTCATTTCCGGCCTGGCAGCTTCATATTTTTTAGCTGTACAAGGCATAATGGAAACGGAAATGATATCTTTTGGATCTATGTTTTTCCTTTGGGCATAGTAGGTCTTAATTATTGCCCCCATCATCTGCTGTGGAGATTTAGCTGTTGAAACATTTGGAATGAGTTCCGGGAAATAATGTTCCAGATACTTAATCCAACCGGGAGAGCAACTTGTAGTCATAGGCAGAGAAACACTGCTGTCTTTATCGACCAGTGCTTTTTTCAATCTGGTTAAAAGTTCTGTTCCCTCTTCCAATATTGTTAAATCTGCTGAAAAATCTGTATCAAATACAGCATCAAATCCAAGCAGCTTCAGTGCTGTAACCATTTTTTTGGTAACGAGAGTTCCCGGAGGAAGTCCCTGAGTTTCTCCCAGCGCTGCCCGGATTGCCGGGGCAGTTTGAACAACGACATGTTTAGTCTGATCATTCAGTGCTTCTCGTACACTATCAATATCATCTCTTTCATAAATTGCATTTACAGGACAGACTGCTACACACTGACCGCAATTAATACATACAGTATCGCCGATTTTCTCAAATGCAGGTTCGATCAGAGAACTGAACCCTCTTTCCATTATCCCGATAGCATCAACGCCCTGTACTTCCTGGCAAATTGTAATACACCGGCGACAGAGGATACATTTGCTGTTGTCTCTTACTATAGACCTCGAAGAATCATCAATAGTTTCATCACAAATATCAGTTTCAAAACGATAAGCATCAACACGGAACTGATTAGCCAGTTCCTGAAGCTCACAATCCATACTCCTGTCACAGCTCAGGCAGTCTTTTCTATGAGCCGACAGTATTAATTCCAATGCGGTTTTTCTGGCTTTGTGAATTTCACCGGTGTTGGTATTAACAACCATGCCATCCATAGCCTGCAGTACACATGCGGCTAGAAGGCTAGGTCTTCCCTCAACCTCAACAACACACATACGGCATATGCCATGTGCATGAATATCCGGCAGATGGCAAAGTGTCGGAATGTTGATTCCGATACCTTCAGCAGCCTCTAATATAGTTGTTCCAACCGGCACTACGGTTTGGATTCCATTAATAGTTACTTTAATTTCTTCAATCATAATAATTTCCTCCCCGTTCCTAGACTTCACACTCGCGGAAATCACACCGCAAACATCTTTGTACTTCAGCCTGAATTTTATCTTCCCAGTTTACACCGCGGTTAACCAACAGAAAATTCTTAATTCTATCTTCTGCAGCTGAATACTCGACTTCAACTCTCTCTCCTTCAACAGGATCTATATCAGAATCAAAAAAGACATCAGGAGACACTGGTTTTCTCCAGGAGAAATTTCTGATTGCTCCGGGATTCAATATTTTTTCAATAGAAACGCTGACTTCTTCTCCCTGTCCGATGGCTACGGCCAGATTTGCAAGTCCGAGAACATCTCCTGCGGCAAATACTTTTGGATCAGAAGTCTGCATGGTGACCTTATCTGCTTTTATTGAACCATTTCTGTTTTTATCAAGAGTCTCAGCAAATGACAGGTCAATATTCTGAGATATAGCCGGAACCAAATAATCGCATGGATATTCCACAACACTTTCTTCACCATCCATTGGTGTCGGTCTTTTTCTTCCCGATGAATCAAATCCGCCTAAAGATTGTTTTCGGCATCGAATGGCTTTCACCTTTCCATCTTCTACAATAATCTCATCGATATCGGTCAACTCGACAGGATTTATTCCCTCTTCTATCAATTCGGAAATTTCCTCTTCTTCGGCAGGCATCTCATCAATGGTCCTTCTGTATGCCAGAGTAACTTTATCAGCTCCGAGACGCAAAGCAGTTCTCGCGACATCAACTGCAGTGCTTCCTCCACCGATAACGACAATATTTCCTTTAATTTTATTTAGATCCTCATGTGCAACCATCCAGAGAAAATCTGTTCCTCCGATAATTCCCTCGGCATCTTCATTGGCCATACCGAGCAGCTTGCTTTTCCATCCACCGATTGTGATTATGACAGCATCATGCTCTGCTTTAATCTGATCCATGGCAATGTCTTTGCCAACCTGCGTTGATAATTTACAGTTAACACCCATTTTTAAAATGTTATCAATTTCATTGTTAAGCATTGCCTTGGGATATCTGTACTCGGGAATTCCGTACATCATCATACCGCCAAGTTTTTCCTGACCTTCAAAAATTGTAACATCATGACCTAATCGTTTCAGAAAAAATGCCGCTGTTAATCCCGCAGGACCTCCTCCGATTATAGCGATATTTTTCTGCTGAGAGGCAGGTCGTTTCATTATAGATGGCATAGGATAAACACCTTGTTTTCCACCTTTTTCAGTCATATACCGCTTCACTTCGCGAATGGCCAAAGGAGCATCTAATGTATCTCTCCGGCATTTTGTCTCGCAGGGATGTGTACAGGTTAAGCCGCAAGCTATGGGGAAAGGGTTTCTGTCAAGATGTGAAATAAGAGCTTCTTCGTATCTTTTTTCTGAAGTTAATGCAACAAAAGCAGGAACGTTAACACCGGCGGGGCAGGCGTTCTGACAAGGAGCATAAACCAATTCGGCACAAACACCTGCAGGACATTTTTTATCCTTTATATGAGCTTCATATTCTTCCCTGAAATTCTTAATGGTAGATAATACAGGATTTGGTGCAGTCTGCCCCAAACCGCAAATTGCGGTAACTCTGATATCTTCTCCAAGACTGATGAGTTCTTCGATGTCTCCCTCTTTGCCCTGACCATTTGATATACGGTTTAATATATCGAGCATCTGTTTTGTTCCTATCCGGCATGGCGGGCATTTTCCGCATGATTCATCCTGGATAAACTCCATAAAGAATTTTGCCAGATCAACCATACAGGTATCTTCGCTCATAACAATTAAACCACCAGATCCCATCATGGCTCCGGCCTGTTTCAGTGATTCATAGTCAATTGATACATTGAGCATGCTTTTAGGTAGACATCCACCTGATGGACCACCGATCTGGGCAGCTTTAAATTCTTTATCTCCCAGGATTCCACCACCAATATCAAAAACGATCTCACCGAGTGTAATCCCCATGGGGACTTCAATTAATCCCACATTTTTAACGGCACCGGCCAAAGCGAAAATTTTGGTTCCTTTCGATTTCTCTGTACCAATGGCATTCAATTTATCAGAACCCAACCGGATAATCGGCGGAATATTTCCAAATGTTTCAACATTATTTACCAGTGTTGGAGATTCCCAGACACCTTTTTGAGCAGGAAATGGAGGTTTTGGCCATGGCTCCCCTCTCAATCCATGAATTGAATTTATCAATGCAGTTTCTTCACCACAGACAAAAGCTCCGGCTCCCATTCTTATTTCAATATCAAACTCGAAAGTAGAATTGCCGATACCTGTTCCCAGAAGTCCACAGGATCTAGCTTGTTGTATAGCAATATCAAGTCTGTCAATTGCCAGTGGATATTCAGCTCTGCAGTAGATATAACCTTTGCTGGCACCTATGGCAAATCCTGCCAGTGCCATCCCTTCAATGACAGTATGAGGAGCATCTTCCAGTTGGCTTCTATCCATAAAAGCTCCGGGATCTCCTTCATCTGCATTACAGACAACATATTTCTTTCCATTCACAGACTTGGCATTAGAGGCAATCTGCCATTTGAGGCCGGAAGGAAAACCACCTCCGCCACGTCCTCTCAAACCTGAATCCATAACTGATTTTACGACATCTTCCGGTTTCATGGTTGAAACAGCTTTGAGCAAGCCATCATAACCGCCGACAGCGATATATTCCTCAATTTGCTCCGGATCAATAAGCCCGGCATAATTTCTGGCAAAAATCTCCTGTTTACCAAAAAAAGGGATATCTTTCATTTTGAGAATCGGTTTATTTGAATTGGGATCGTGATATACTAATTCCTCAACAGTTTTGCCCTTTTTTAAGTGACTCTCTACAATTTCAACAGCATCTCCAGGAAGAATTTCTGTATACAGTACACCATCAGGGTATATCATAACTAAAGTTTCCAATTCACACATGGCGTTGTTTCCGGTTTTTATAACCTCAACTTTTTTAGAAAGCCCTTTGTCTTTTTGTATTTCCCGGTTGATCGCTTCGGCAACGTCTACACATTCCTGTGAAGGGTGACCTGTTCCACCGCATACCAGAATAAATTTTCTGTCTGTTTTCGCCCCGATGGTTCTTGGAAGCATTTTTTCTTTATTAGCTTCAACAATCTTTTCAAGTTCTTTTCTATTTTTAATCACACTCAGCATACTGCCACCTCTTCCTTGTATGATTTTAGAATCTCATTTAATTTATTTGATTTTACTCTGCGGTGAGTATCATTATTTACCATAACAACAGGAGCCAGCGCACAAGCGCCTACACATCGGACAATTTCCAGAGAATACATTCCATCTTCTGTAGTCTCTCCGATCTGAATCCCTAAATCTTTTTGAAGTTTTTCAATCAATGCCTTTCCACCACGAACAAAGCAAGCTGTTCCCAGACAGACTTTGACAGAATATTTACCTTTGGGAAAACGATTAAAAAAAGAATAGAAAGATGCAACACCTGCAACTTTTATTACAGATGAATCCAGCTTTTTTGCAACATACTTGATAACTTCTTTTGGAAGATAGCCAAAAATACTTTGTGCTACATAAAGAGCATTAATCATGTTTCCTTCCTGATCCTCATACAGTTTCAGAATTTCATCAAAATGAGCATATTTTTCTTTCTCTGATAATTCCTCGCAATTGCATCCCTCGGTCGCAACCTTTAACGGGTTTAATAACGACATTGATTTACCTCCTGTGTCATTTCTAATTTATATCTATATATAGATAAATAGTTATAGTTATATACTTATAGATAAATAATTATACAAGAATAGCATCGCCAAATTATTCTGTAAAGAAATTTTATCGGTTTGTGAGTTGTGCAATTTGAAGTGATTTATTTTATCGGAAATATTGAAAAGGTTGTAAAGGAATTACTTCAATTGACTATTCGAAGAGCAAATTTCTATCGGAGGAAAATAGTTTTTGCCAAATAAGCTGCAAATGTGTTTCGATGTTCCTGAATGGTCAAATCTAAACCACAACATTGTTTAAAATATTCCGGACGTAGAAAAGCTTCATGAATCGAGGCAACAATACTCCAGACAGCAAACCTGATATTTTGATCATCACTGTCTTTCGTGACCTCTTTTACAATCATATATATACCGTCCCAGGTCGTAGCGCTATTATCGTTAGCAGCTGGGTAAGTAAAATCGTTCAGAATTGAAATCTTTGCTAATTTGGGATTTTCATAAATAAAATCTAAAGGGCCCTGAATTACTCTTGAAAGCTTTTCTATGGCGGATAGTGATTTGAATTCCCCCTTCTTAAAGGGGTTAAACGGCTTAATAATTTTTGTGTCAATATACAATTTTACTGCCTGTCGAATCAAATTATCTTGTGACTTAAAATGATAATTAATTAAACCTAAACTTAAATCGGCTTTATTTGCTATTTCACGAAATGAGGGAGGTTTAAACTGGTCAGAGTTTTGAGTAGAATCTTCCAGCATCAGATTTATAGTAGTATTTATGATTATATCTCTAGAGGTTTCCTTGTTTTTCACAAAATAAGAATATCACACCATTGAACACTGTTCAATGGTGTGATAAATTACATTTATTATTGAACACTGTTCAATGTGCTTTGATAATTAAAAGGAGATTTAGTATGAAATTGGTAAAATCTATAAAACAGTTTATTCAGGAACATCCGGTGGGTGTATATTTTTTTCTTGCATACGCCATAGTCCTGATTGGCAGTTATTTTTTGGCAGGATATAAAGCACTAAGAGGTGAAGTTTTAGATGATATAGATTGGGCAATGATGGGTCTGGCGCAGTTTGCTGCTCCTATCGTGTCCGTTCTATTTGTTGCATTCATTGTCGATGGAAAACGCGGTATTAAAGAAGTATTCAGAGGGATGAGGAATTGGCAAGTTGGAAAATGGTATTTAACTATATTAATTTTTCCTGTTTTTATTTTGGTAATCTTACTGATACTTTCTGCAACAGTTTCATCTGCATACATTCCAATTTTTGGAATCTTTGGATTTGTTGGGGTTGCTGCGGGTTTCATTGAAGAGGGTGGATGGATGGGATTCGCCTTTCCCAGAATGCGGGAAAAGTATGGAGTAGTGCGAACAAGTTTCTATTTAGGCTTTTTTCATGGTATATGGCATCTACCATTATGGTTCTTTACTATGTTCTCAGACCTCGGTAATTATTGGTATCTATATTTCACAGGATTTGTTGTGATTCTCATTGCCTTAAGGATTATAATGGGATGGGCGCACTTAAAAACAAAAAGCCTGCTACTATCGCAATTGATTCATGCAAGCTCTTCAGCTTTCTTAGGGACTTTGGTTCCCCATTTCATTGAGCCAAAAGATTGGGCAATCTTTTATATTGTATATGCTTGTTTATTATTGGGATTCGCTCTGACTCTAATACCAAGAATGGCAGATTCTTCAAAACAAAGATTTCGAGGGGACTATGTTAACTACCCTATAGCGTAGTGATAAAAATGAAATTAGGACTAAAATTTCAAAAGATCCAGAAGTTTCATAGTTTATTCTTTCCAAAGTAGGGTCGTAGATGTTTGATCAGTGTAATCCGCATTGAGTCAGCATATGTTCGAGAGAATCTCTGATCCTTAGTGAGTAAATCCTTACAGTTTCTCTGTGTTTACTGATCGGGCTGGGCGGATTTGGTCCCTATTCGCAGTCTCCTGACTGCTCTTTCCGACCCCCCGATTTCCGCTGTCGTCGACATCCCTGTCGACTGATCCTCCCTATCGGTCGGCGCTGCAACCGGTTCAAATCCGCCCAGCCCTCAATTGATTTAATTACATATTAGTTTTTAAGCAAAAAAAAAGACTGAACAAATTCATGTTCAGTCTCTTCAAAACGATTCGGGCTGGGCGGATTTGAACCGCCGACCCCATGTCCCCCAGACATGTACGCTAAACCCCTGCGCTACAGCCCGTTTATTCAAAAAACTATAGCACAATTCTTCTTCAGTTTTCAACAACTATTGAAAAATAATTCCTTCCGATTTACACAGAAGGGGAGTCTAGGTCTCTTTTGGGTCTTTTCTCGATGGCTAAACTGACCTTTAACTGCCGTCCGTCAACTTCCTGGCTGTTGATATTCTCCATGGCAGCTTTAGCCTCGACTTCACTTCCCATTTTGACAAAGGAAAAACCTCTGAATTTTCCCGTGTATTTGTCGCTTACCATGTTAACTGATTCAACAGTCCCAAATTCTGAAAAAATTGATTCCAGCGCTTCCGCTGAGGTTTTGTAGTTGATGTTACCTACATAAAGCTTATTACTCATTAAATCAAAATCCTTCCTTTTTTGATTTTGCAAGCCTTTATCCCCAAGCTTGCTTGAGTATGAAGGCTATGTTTCATCGCGGCTTTGCCGCAACCTATCAAAACACAGATACTTCGGGCTTGTCCCGTAGTTCTTTATTGTTTGTATAAGTTTAAGAAGCCAGAGTCGGAGTAGTCAAATTATTTATTAAAATTAAAGCATTTTTTTATGGATTTAATTCTATGGAGCGTATGGAATTGCTTTATCGGCCTTTTTTCTGATGATGTATCCTTCGTGCAGAGGTGTACTAGTTGTTATAGTATACTGCTTGCCGTGATCAGCCTTTTCAACAACTTCTCCATTGACATCAAAGAGCTGCAGATTTTCACATTTTACATATAAAAGGTCGGGTCCGATAAACTCTATTTCATCTGTTAAACGGATCTGGTTTTTGACATCGATTGCCCACTGGCCGTTCTCCTGCTGTTCTCCGATTGAACCGAGAAAGGTAAACTGCCGTTCGTACATTTTTGTTGTAGACTCTTCAATGTCTTCTTTATCAAAATAGAATCCTGTTGAAAATTCTCTATGGCTGACTTTGAATATCTCTTCTCTGAATCCTTCCAGATCCGGTACAACTATACCGTTTTTGCTATCTATCATTTTCCTGTAGGCTCTTGTTATTACTGCGGCGTAATAGATTGATTTCATGCGGCCTTCTATCTTCAGAGAATCTATTCCGGCGTCTTTCAGTTCCTGTATGTAATCGATCATACAGAGGTCTTTTGAAGACATGACAGTTGTGTAGTTATCGCCTTCTTCGATCGGGTAGTATTCTCCCGGTCTTTCCCTCTCCTCGAGAACTTTATAACTCCAGCGGCATGAATGGGCGCACGAACCCTGGTTGGCCGAACGGTCAGTCATCATTTTACTCAGGAAACATCTCCCCGAGTAGGACATGCACATGGCTCCGTGAACAAAGGTTTCCAGTTCGACTTCCGGAACGGATTTTTTTATTTCACAGATATCCTTCAGAGGAGTTTCTCTTCCCAGGATCAGCCGGGAGAATCCCAGGTCTCGATATATTTTAGCAGCTTCTCCATTGACGCAGTTCGCCTGGGTTGAAAGGTGAACTTCTCTGTCGGGAAATCTCTTTTTTAATAATTTGAGAATGCCGATATCGCTGATGATAAATGCATCGAAAGGGTAGTCGGCGAATTGATCAATTTCTGCTTCGAGCTGACGGATATCCTTATTGTGAAAGAAGATATTGAGAGCGCAGTAGAGTTTTTTATCACCTTTTATTTCTTTTATGTATTCCACTTCATCACGACCGAAGTTATCGGCTTTGGCTCTGAGTGAAAAGTTTTTGATTCCGATATAGGCAGCGTCTGCACCATATTGGTATGCGTATTTAAGTTTTTCTATATTTCCTGCCGGGGCAAGTAATTCCATAATTAGGACCTTCTATTAAAAATAAGTATACTGAATATATACTGTAAGTGATATATAAGGTCAATGTTTATATATTCCATAGACAATAATTTCAGTATATAATTAATGCTTAAACAACTTACAGGCTGGTCGGGAGAATACTCCCTGCTCGCCTATGCAACCGTAGGAGATACATATGAGTGATAAACAAATGACTGCAGATGAGGAATTAAGCGCAAAAGAAGCGGAGTTAATGCGTGAACTCGAAGAGTTTAAAAAAGAGAAGGAACGGGTGCGGCAGCTTCTCGGCAGTATAGGCGGTTCGTCAAAAAACAAAAGAGAGCATATCATCAATATGATTTTTCTTGCCATCGTTGTCACATTCTTTACTCTCGAATTGACTACTCACTTTCTGCCCTCGGCAATATCGCTGGAGATCGGTGTTCTTCTTGTTTCCATAAAAATAATCATGCTTATACACAATGCGAACAAGGCTAATCACTTTTCATTCTGGATTTTAAATTCTATTGAATTCCGTGTGAACGAGATTAATAAACGAACTATAAAACTTGAAAAAGAGATGAAAATAATGAAAGGCGATGATGAGGGGATCTGAGTCCCCTTATTTTAGTCATTATCTATTTTGTGTTCATGCATTTTTGAGAAGAACTCTCTTTTCCAGTCTTCTTTGTTTTCTTGTCCTTTGAAATGATCGTTTTCTTTTCCTTTTAATCGCCGATGGAAAATCCCATTTTGTCTTCTGAAATCTGAGTATCCCGACTTGATAAGGATATGAGCCAGCAATAGGAGTCCCCAGGCTTGTATATAACTTATTTCTGCAAGACCGAAAATCTCAGGCATTAACCAGTTCCACAAGAGCATGACAATAAAACCAAAAAGCAAAGCAGCTGCTGCAGCTATTATCAGTCCGATTATTATCCGGCCGACTACTTTGAATACATACATATCTTTAAATCTGTCTTTCATATCATTATCCTTTTATTTCCATGCTATAAAAATATATGAACATATTAAATTATTGTATTAATATTTATTTTTTTAAATAATCAGACAAAATAGTTCGAAAATGAAATGATACAAAGGAATTTTTATTATATGCCAGAATACAGGATATGTCAGATCTCTGATATCCATATTACTTTGAAGAAAGATAAAACAATCGAGGGGATAGATGTTATCTCCAATTTTGATAGAATTCTCAAAGATATGTCACTCTTCTCTCCTGATCTGGTTGTTCTTACAGGAGATCTCTGTTTTACTAAAAATGATAAAAAAGTATACGATTTTGTTAAACAAAAAATGGATAACTGTGGTTTCCCCTATCTCGTTATGGCTGGAAATCACGATAAATCAGCACCTCTCGCTGAAGCTTTTTCTTATAAACTTACAGAAAAAGGGGATCTCTATTATATAAAGGATATAGAGTATTACCGGTTGATTTTTACAGACAGCTCACGACATAAATTAAGTGCCAATCAGTTAGATCACCTCAAAAGAGATTTAGATACAGATTTGCAACCGATTTTATTCATCCATCATCCCCCTGCAATAGCCGGTGTTCCCTTTATGGACAGAAAATATCCTCTGACAAATATGATTGGAGTTCAAAGCGTGCTGGCCAGGTACAAAGGGCGAATTCCTGTTTTCTGCGGTCATTATCACAACGAACGCAATTTCAGTAAAGGCAATCTCGATATTCATATGGCTCCCTCTACTTATTTTCAGATTTCCGATAAATCGGTACATTTTAAAGCCGCTTCCACAACAACTCCCGGCTGGCAGAGTATCGTTCTTTCAGATCACGTCGAAACAGAAGTACATACTTTGAACTTGTCATAAAAGGTCCAACCCGTTTATTCTATTCTCATTATGGAAAAAAAGTTAAATGTAATTAATGCAGGCCGTCTCTCATATCTCGATGCTCTGGACCTCCAGTTAAAAACGCAGAAAGAACGGCAGGAAAATAAAATTGAAGATACAATAATTTTTGTGGAACATCCTCCTGTTCTTACAACAGGTCGAAGGGATCAGAGCCATAATATCTTTGTTAATCCCGATGAGGTCGGCGCGGAACTGGTACAGACCAATCGCGGAGGAGAAGTGACGTATCACGGACCAGGGCAATTGGTCGGATATGTCATTCTCGATCTCGATGTATATAAAAAGGGGATCAAGAGTTTTGTCTTTGATCTCGAAGAGGTCTTTATTCAGCTTCTAAAAGAGGAATATTCCATCGATTCCGGTCGCGATGATAAACATCGGGGAGCCTGGGTGAATGATGCTAAGGTAACTGCTATAGGTCTGGCTGTTAATAAAGGGATCACCATGCATGGTTTCGCCTTTAATATAAATACCGACCTTAGCCATTTTAAATGGATTGTACCCTGTGGAATTGCAGATAAAGCTGTAACGTCTCTGGAAAAACTGACAGGAGCCGCACTGGATATGGATCTCGTACAGGCTCAGGTCTTGAAACACTTCAAACGCGTGTTTAATTATTAAAGAATAGGGTGATCGGAGTAAGGAGACGGGAGGAAGGAGACCGGAGACGGGAAGAGTATACCGAGAAATTCTTCCATTATCCCGTCTCCTTCTCCTGTCTCCCCCAAAAGGTCTAAGTACCTACTCCAAATACTGAAAACTAATTCAGCACTCGGCCATACTCAGCAATTTCCTAAAATACCAACTTAAAAACTTCGTCTACGGTTTCAACCGGGTGAAATGTAATTCCCGTCTTCACTATATCCGGTATATCATCGAGGTCTCTTTCATTCTGAGCCGGGATGATTATATCTTTTATTTTACTTCTTCTGGCAGCTATGGTTTTTTCCTTAAGACCGCCGATTGGTAATACTTTTCCTGTTAGAGATAATTCTCCAGTCATTGCCAGCTGCTTTTTCACTTTCTGATCAGTAATCAGTGATAGAAAAGCGGTAGCCATGGTAATTCCAGCAGATGGGCCGTCTTTCGGGGTGGCACCTTCAGGGATGTGCAGATGAATGATATTTTTTTCAAAGAATTCTGGTTGAACATCGTATTCCCTGCATATGGATTTTATATAGGATAGTGCAATATCAGCAGATTCTTTCATAACATCACCCATCTGGCCGGTTAGCTTCAGACCACCTTTTCCCGGTAGTGAAATCGCTTCTAAAATCAGAGTATCTCCTCCGAAGTTCGTCCAGGCCAGTCCCACAGTCATTCCCGGTTTTGTAATCTGCTTGCTCACATCTTCTCTGAAAGGCGGCTTTTTCAGATACTCTTCGAGATTTTTTTTCTCGATCACGTGGGGGATTTCTCCTTTTTCTAGTACGACTTTATGAGCTACTTTCCTGTGTATTCTGTCAATTGCCTTTTCAAAAGATCTCATTCCGGCATCTCTTGCATAACCGTCGGCTATGGCATGGAGCGCCGTTTTATAATATCGTATGTGTTTCGATTCCAATCCGTGTTTCTTCAGCGATTTGGGTATTAAATACCGCTTGGCGATCTCAATTTTTTCGTCTTCAATATATCCGGCCAGTCTGATAATTTCCATTCTGTCCATAAGCGGACGGGGGATAGTATCGAGAGTATTGGCAGTACAGATAAAAAGGATGTGGGAAAGATCAAATGGGAGGTCCAGGTAGTGGTCGCGGAATTCTATATTCTGTTCCGGATCAAGAGCTTCCAGCAATGCAGACGAAGGGTCTCCCTGGTGGCTCGAAGCCAGCTTGTCTATTTCATCTATCATAAAAACAGGTGATTTGGTTTTTACTATTTTTAATCCCTGAATGAGTTTACCCGGCATGGCGCCCACATATGTTCGCCTATGCCCTTTTATCTCGGCTTCATCCCGCATCCCGCCTACGGAAAAGCGAAAGAATTTTCTGTCGAGAGCTCTGGCGATTGATTTCCCGATTGATGTTTTACCAACTCCCGGAGGTCCCACGAGACAGACAATGGATCCCTTTGTATCATTTTTCAATTTTCTCACTGACAGATATTCGATTATCCGCTCTTTGACATCATCGAGGCCGTAGTGATCTTCATCTAGAATCTCTGTTCCTTTTTTTATATCGATTTCATCAGCTTTCACATCTCCCCAGGGAAGAGTGACAATTGTATCGAGGTAATTTCTGGTAACAATAAACTCCGATGAAGATGGATCCATGAGAGCGAATTTTTCGAGTTCCTGTTCAACCTGTTCTTTGACCTCTCCTTCGAATTTAAAGGCATCAATTTTTTCCTTGAATTTCAGGTGTTCAGAACTTTTCGAGTCGATTGGTTCACCGAGTTCTTTTTTAATTGCCTTGATCTCTTCTCTCAGAAAGTAATCGCGCTGGCTTTTTTCAATTTTATCATTTATCTGTGCAGTAAGTTTTCTCTGAATTCTCAAGAGTTCCTGTTCTTTTTTTATATATATTAGAACTTTCTCCATTCTATCTTTGATATTGACTAAATTGAGAATTTCCTGCTGCTGATCGCGGTCGATATTCAGGATTGAAGTTATAAAGTCGGCAATTTTTCCCGGATGATCGACATTGACCATATTGAGTCTCATCTCTTCAGAAAAGAGAGGATTGTTATCGGAAATTGTTTTCATTTCAGCAATCAGCGACCGGGTCATGGCTTTTATTTCATCGGGATCTGCCGATTCGATATCGTCGAGATATTCGACATGGGCTGAGATCGGAGAGTTGATATCTACAAAACTTTTTACTTTAAACCGCCTGATTGTTGAAATAAATATATTTATTCCACCGTCGGGAAGATTGATTTTTTTTACAATTTTTGCAACTGTTCCGATTTCATGCAGATCCTGTGCGTCGGGTATTTCTATATTTTCATCTTTTACCAGGAGAAGGCCAATGACCATGTTGGTTTTCATGGCATTTTCAATTATCTGCATATCATCACTTGCTGTTATCATTATAGGAGTGAAAACTCCAGGAAATAGTGGTTTACCCACTAAGGGGATTATCAGTAATTCTTCGGGCAAAGCTGTTTCTTTTTTTTCAATATCATTTTCAGACATAATGTATCCTTTCTGTTATACTCAATTCTAGTTTAGGGATTATATCAACCACAAGAGAAAAGATGAAGAGGATTCAAAGAACAGAATTAATTGTATTAAAAAGTGAGAAAAGCGGAGAGAATCATCGGCTAGTCACTATTTTTACTGAAAGTCTCGGATTGATTAGAGCATTGGCTTTTGGTGCTTCAGGCTCAAAAAGCGCCATGAGAGGCACGACAACCCCTTTCTGCCTTGCCGATGGCGAGTTATATCACGATCCTGTGAAAGATCTCTGGCGCATAACTCATTTAAATGGCAAAGATTTATATGATGGAATCAGGGAAAATCTTAAAAAATTCTATACAGTTTCTTTTATCGCAGAGATAATATTAAAAAGTTATGGTGGAGGAGATGACCGCGTTTATAAGCTGTTTTCCAAAACTCTGAAGATGATGGACAATTCTCAAAGTAACCTGGAAGTGGAAAAACTTCTGGTTCTTTATCTCTGGAGATATTTATGGATGAATGGCGTTCTTCCCGATTTGGGTGATTGCGGTAACTGCGGCAGAGAAATAAACAGGGGTGAATCTGTCTATTATAAAGGTGATGAACTGTTCCTCTGCTCAGAATGCAGGACAGGGGCTATTCAGGAATTGAATCACGAGGCCATTAATTACCTGTATACAACTTCGAAAATGACTTATGAAAAGGCAATTCCCCTGACAATTAGCGAGAGTTCTTTTTTGAATCTGAAAAGATGTCTTATACTTATAGTACAGGCATTGGTGGAATACCCTTTGAAAACATTAAAGAGCGGCAAGAGTTTTCTCTAGGGAAATCGTATGTTCGTCGCTCAAATGATTGCATCTTTTGTTCTAAAATGAAAAAAATGTTTGAATGTATGACAAATGGATAAGCCTGTGGTATAATTTTCTCTTTGTTTAAAAAAACAATGATCTAATTTTTAAAAAGTAAGGAGTAATATTAATGAGAGCAGTTGATATTATTATGAAAAAAAGAATGGGTGAGGAACTCACAAAAGAGGAAATCCATTTTCTGATTACCGGTTATGTTGATGGTTCCATCGCGGAATACCAGGTCTCCGCATGGCTTATGGCTGTGTTTTTTAAAGGTATGACTTTTACTGAAACAGGATACCTGACGAGAGAAATGATTGAATCGGGAGAAGTTCTCGATCTTGAAGGGATTCCAGGCCCACTAGTAGATAAACACTCTACCGGTGGAGTGGGTGATAAGGTTTCCATCATTCTGGCTCCTTTGGCTGCCGCCTGTGGCTTGAGAGTCCCTATGATGAGCGGTCGTGCACTTGGCCATACAGGAGGAACTCTGGATAAACTCGATACGATTCCGGGATTCACTACAGAAATTGATATAAAACAGTTTAGAAAAAATCTGATGGGCTCGGGCCTGGCGATGACAGGGCAGAGTAAAGATGTTGTTCCTGCGGACAAAAAAATGTATGCTTTGAGAGATGTAACGGCAACAGTTGAATCTGTTCCTCTGATCACGGCGAGTATTTTAAGCAAAAAATTCGCTGAAGGTGCTGAATCTCTTATATTTGATGTAAAATGCGGTTCAGGCGCTTTTATGAAAAATATGAAAGAAGCGGAAACTCTCGCTACTTCTCTGGTGGAAACAGGAAAGAGCCTTGGAAGAAAAGTTGTCGCTGTAATTACCACTATGGATGAACCTCTTGGACATATGGTAGGTAATTTTCTCGAGATTGAAGAGAGTATCGATTGTCTGAAAGGAAAAGGTCCGAAAGATCTGATGGATGTGACTTACAGACTGACAGCATGGATGCTTGTTGCAGGAGGAATCTGCAGTGATATAGATTCCGCTCTTGCCATGTGCAGGGAAAAAATCGAAAATGGCGAAGCATATGATCGTTTTATTGCCAATGTTAAAGAACAAGGTGGTGATTCAGAAGCTTTATTGAAAGGATATGGAACATTCCGCTCCCGGTACTCAGTCGAACTGAAGGCGGCTCAAGATGGTGTGGTTCAGGAAATAAATGCTTTTGAAACAGGAATGACAGGTGTTTTAATCGGTGTAGGCCGAAATAAAACAACTGATGATGTGCTTCCCTATGTGGGGATTGAATTGAAGAAAAAATGTGGTGATGCCGTAAAAGCCGGCGATACTCTCTGTGTCATATATACTGAAGATGAAAGCAAAAACGATATTGCATTGGCCAAAATGAAAGATGCATACAGAATCGGAACAGAGACATTTACTGTTAAAGAAATGATACGCAAAGAAATTACCGCTATATGATATGGAAAAAGCAGGAGATTGATTCAGCAAAAGTAAGGGAGGTTTCCTCCCTTTTCAACATTGACCTGCTGACCTCTTCCATTTTTGTCAGACGGGGAATAACAGAACCGGACCAGTTCCGGTTTTTCCTCGAAGACGATTTCAGATTTCTCCATAACCCCTTTTATCTTTCAGGAATGGAAGATGTTGTCGACAGAATATTCATGGCTGCTACAGAAGGCGAGAAGGTCATGGTTTTCGGAGATCGCGATGTAGATGGTATTACCTCCACAGTAATCATGGTACAGACTCTTCGGGCTATGGGGATTGATACCCAATGGGCAGTTCCTGTCGGAGAGGACAATTACGGCCTGTCCATCGAGGTGATTGATCAGTTTTCCAATGATAGTGGTTCTCTGATAATTACAGTTGACTGCGGAATCTCCGCTTTTGATGAGATCAGCCATGCCTCTACGCTGGGAATTGATGTAATCGTTCTCGATCATCACAATCCAAGAGGTGAATTCGAACTGCCTGAAGCTTTTGCAATTATCAATCCGAAAAAGGAAGATGATACATATCCTTTTAAAGGACTGGCCGGTTGCGGGATCACATCAAAGGTCATTTGGGCTTTGTGTCTTGGCGGATCCGATCTCTATAATCAGCGTTTTACCATTATCAATGTGAGTTCCATCGAAGATACTCTTATTTTTGAAGCTTTGAAAATCGATAATCTTATGATTTCAGGATCGTTGAATATTACAATAGACAGTGAAGATAGCTATTCTCAGATCAGCAATTTCTTGGTAGGAGAGGCGCTTTTTGTCTTTGATCAGAAAAAACAACTGAAATTGCTGCGGGAAAATGTATTCGGCACTACTGTCGATATTTCACTTTATGATTTAAAAGACGAATTGCTCCTTGCTTTTCCGAAACTGGCGGGAGAAACACTCGAAACTCTTGTGACAAAAAGCAGGATCAGTAAATATAAGGATGAATCAGATACTTCTGCAAATGTTCTGGCAAACCTGTTTATTACTTATCTTTTAAAGAAGAATGAAGTAGCATTTCAGCCTTTTATGAAGTCTCTTGACCTTGTGGCACTTGGGACCATTGCAGATCTAATGCCTCTTCTTGATGAGAACCGGATTATTGTGAAAAAAGGGGTAGACCTTTTAAACAGAACCGGGCGACAGAGTCTGCAGCAGCTCTTATTGAAACTGGATCAGCGGGGAAAAAAGATCAGGACTACCGACATTTCCTGGCAGATTACTCCCGTTATTAATTCATCGGGAAGAATGGGAGAAGCCGATGTCGCAGTAAAACTCCTTCTATCGGAAGATCCCGATGAGATAAATCTCTACTCGGACAAGCTAATAGAGCTCAATAAAAAACGAAGAGCCTACGGTGATTCCGCATGGAATCTCGTTTACTCGAAAGCGCCAGATGTTCTCAAAGAATTTGACAATAGGCTGATTTTTATTATGGAGAATACCGCTCCCCGCGGGATTACAGGAATTCTGGCTTCGCGATTGTCCCAGACATTCCGTGTCCCAGCAGTTGTTCTGACTACTCAAAAGGACATTGTAACAGGATCTATGCGCAGCCTTCCCGGTACCAGTGTCAATAATTTTCTACAGAGCCTGTCCCACTTGTTCATCGATTATGGCGGCCATGATCTAGCCGCTGGTTTTTCGTTACCTGCGGAAAAATTTCAGCAGTTATTAAAAGAGAGCAAAATAAAATTAAGCGAATTGAAGAATTCCGAACAGGAAGAGCATTCCATCAATGTCGATGCGGAATTACCGGCGAAGTTTTTGAATCCCGATCTGGAAAAACTGATAGATCTTTTTGAACCTTATGGAGAAAAAAACCGGCCTCTGGTTTTTATGTCGAAAAATGTAAAAGTTGCCGATGTTAATATTATTGGGAAGACTGGCGATCACTTGAAATTGTTGATCGACAGTGGTGATTTCAAATGGCCGGCAGTGTACTGGAATGGTGCAGAACACTATAAAACCGTATTTGAAAAAAGTGATACCGTTGATATCATATACAATCTCAATAGAAATTATTTTCAGAGTCGCGAAACTCTGCAATTATCCATATTGGACTTGAAAAAATGAAAAAAATTATAATTCTTCTATTATTGGTATTACTCTCTGCCAATCTTTTCTCTCAACACTTGTTTACAGAACGATCTGTCCGAAGAGGAGAAATTCTGAATGCCTATGTATATCCTTCAGATAATATAAGAGAGAGCCGTTTTACATTGTTGAACAATAAGGGAAGAATTATTGCCGATTCAAATGGATTTACTCTCGATGTCGGGGACGCTGTCATTGAAATATCTCTTTTGGGAATCCCCTCGGATCTGGCTCCCGGAAAATACACTCTTAAGGTTTTTTGTGAAACAGAAGAAGGTTCCGACCAGTTCATTAAGCCATTCTTTATCTCCGATAGAGGTTATCTCAGTGAAGAAATAACTCTCAACAGCTCCATGAGTGACTTGAGATCAAATGATGATCCCCGGAAAGCGGAACAATCCCGGCAGTTATGGTCTGTCATCAGTACTTTTGATGAAGATTCCCAGTATTACCGTGATGAGTTTGATGATCCTGTCAAAACTTATATCGAATCGGCATTTTTCGGAGATAGAAGAAGTTTCCTGTACAGTGATGGAAGCAGTAATCTGAGCCTCCACAATGGTGCTGATTTTGCAGCCCCTACAGGGGAACCGGTTTACTCTGCAGGAGACGGAAAAGTTGTGATGGTCGAAGATCGAATAATAACGGGCAATACCGTAATTATTGAACATCTGCCGGGAGTATTTACACTCTATTATCATATGGATTCCATAAGCATTGAACAGGGTATGATTGTTAGTAAAGGGATGGAAATCGGGAAAGTCGGGGCAACCGGTCTTGTTACAGGTGCTCATCTCCATTGGGAATTACGGGTATCAACTGTCGCCGTAGATCCTTTGCTTTATGTTCAGAAACCGCTTATTAACAAAACGGAAATAATAAATATCATCAATTCCATAGAATAATCTGTACTTTTGTGTAAAAAAAAAACTATGATCTTAACCTTTGTTAATCTATTTGATAAAATCAGTTAATCATGATCAATTTTGCATTAGGTGCCATTTGCTGTGGTACAATTCTGATTATTTTCTACTTTGCTCTTTTCAGTAAAAGGAAAATCATCAATTACAAGAAGAAAGAACAGTTGGAGAGACTCATTTCTCAGAATGACTTTGAGTATCTTCTCATAGACATACGCAGCAAAGACGAATTCACTAAATCTCATATTCCAAGTGCTGTAAATATCCCTTTTAACGAATTAATGACTTCACTGCCAGTAGAAAATATGTTTTTAACTATAATTGTATATGGAGGGAGCAAAAGGATATCCTGCCGGGCTGCAGATTTTCTCAGTGAAAGCGGTTATTTTAATGTGACCAGTTTCGGATCTTTATCGCGATGGAAAGGAAACATGATCAGAAATGAATATTTAGGAGAAACATATTTTGAAAATACCAGAAAAGGGAGAGAAAATTTCCCGGTTTGAGGTTCTCTCAGTTGATAATCTTGATGAATACAGAAGTGTTGCTGTTCATCTTAAACATATAAAAACAGGCTGTCGTATATATAAAATCATTAATGACGATAAGGAAAATCTCTTTTCCTTTACTTTCAGGACACCTCCTTCAGATAATACAGGAGTCGCCCATATTCTGGAACACACTGTTCTCTGCGGTTCCGAGCGTTTCCCTGTTAAGGATCCCTTCCTCTCAATGGCCAAGGGAAGCATGAATACATTCCTAAACGCTATGACTTTTCCCGATAAGACGATGTATCCAGCGGGTAGTGCTGTGGAACAGGATTATTTTAACCTGATGAATGTTTATGGCGATGCCGTATTTTTCCCATTGCTGAAAGAGCATATGTTCCGCCAGGAAGGGCACAGGCTAGAACTGGATGAAGAGGGAAAGCTATATAGGACAGGAATTGTATTTAATGAAATGAAAGGCAGCTACAGTTCTGTTGAATCCATAGCCGCCGAATGGTCAGGGCGATCACTTTTTCCAGATAATACTTACGGATATGATTCCGGCGGTGATCCCAAAGAGATTCATAACTTGACTTATGAAGCTTTTAAAGAATTTCACGATACGTACTATCACCCTTCAAACTGCTGGATCTCTCTATACGGAAACAGCGATCTGGAGAAAAATCTCGAATTTCTGGAAGAGCACTTTCTGGGCAAATTCGATTCATCCAAAGAGATTGATTCAGAAGTTGTGATTCAGAAACCCTGGACAGAACCGGTGTATATGGAAAAATACTGGCCGTCATCACCGGATGATAAAGATCTCAGTAAAAAAACGACTCACACAGTCAACTGGAAACTCAAGTCGGTCCTCGATCCGCAGAGTGTCCTGGAAACTCAAATTCTTGCTGAAGTGCTTATGGGCAATGCCGGAGCACCGCTTCTGAAAGTCCTGCAGCAGTCCGATCTGGGAGAAGACCTTTCACCTGTAAGCGGGCTGGAGACAGAACTTCAGGACCTTCTCTTTACCGCTTCAATACGCGGATCGGAACCGGAAGCGCGAGATGCTTTTGTCGATCTTGTATTTTCAACTCTGAAAGATATCGTTGAAAAAGGAATTGAAGAGGATCTTATCGAAGGTGCAATTCACTCTGTTGAGTTTCGCGCAAGGGAAATTAAAGGTGGTGGTCCTTTCGGATTGAGACTGATCAGAAAGCAGCTGAGAGGTTGGCTCCATGGAGGCAGTCCGTCGCGAACACTGCTTTTTAACAAATGGATAGAGAAGGTCAAGAAAAACTGCAGAACCAAGGGGTATCTGGAGAATCTGATTGAAGAGATGTTTATCAATAACAAGCATTATTCAGTAGTATCCGTCCGTCCCGATAATACGCTTCAGTCGAAAGAGGACAATGAAAATTCTGAGACTATGAGTCAAATACTCTCTTCCATGAGTGATGATGAGATCAGCGGGCTCAAACAGAAAAATATAGATCTTCAGGAATTTCAGGAAACTCCCGATTCAGAAGAAGCACAGAAAAGTATTCCTTTTCTGGACCGGTCTGATGTACCTCATGACGTTATAAACATTCCCACTGTTAAAGGAAAAACAGATGGAATTATATGGTATAAACACGAACTGTTTACAAACGGAATTATATACTGCGATATGGGATTCACAATGGACAGTCTCAGCCCGGAGCTGATGATCTGGATGCCGCTCTTCTGTAAGTCCCTCTCTTCTATGGGACTTCCCGGGATCCCCTATGATGAGCTGGCGAAACAAATGTCTCTCCATACAGGCGGCTTTGGTGCTTCTCTGGAGGCAAGCAGCACTTTTCACGATGATGAGATGCTCAAGGTAATCTATGTCAGGTTTAAATTGCTCAGTGAACAGACAGATATGGGGCTGGATCTTGTCAGCCGTTTGATTAGAGAAATTGATTTTTCCGACCTCGAGAGGTTGAAAGACCTGATCCTGGAAATAAGGAATGATTATAAATCTTCGATTATTCCCTCCGGTCATTCTTATGCAATGATGCGGTCGGGCTGCCGTTTTTCTGAAGCTGCGGCTCTTGAAGAGAGCTGGTATGGCATAAGTCAGCTGGAACATCTGACTGGTGTTTCTGACGATCTTTCAGATGAGGCGCTGCTCGACATCTGCAAAAAACTGGATCTGATAAGAATTTCTCTGATAAACAGAGAGTCAATAAAAATAAATGTTACAGCTCCTGAAGGTGAAGGGGACAGAATCGTAAATACTCTTATAAAAGATCTGAATAGTCTTGAAGAGGGTGAGTTTATTAAATCTGAACTCCCGCCTTTATTTCGCCATGAAGAGAAAGGTGAAGGACTGGCAGTACCTTCTACGGTTTCCTATGTCTCCCTCTCTATACCGGGCAGCATGCTCGGTACGAAAGAACACGCTGCATCTCTGCTATTGGCTCATTTACTGAAAACAGGGTATCTGTGGGAACAGATCCGAATGAGAGGCGGGGCTTATGGAGCTTTCGCCTCGATATCCGGTCTTGAAGCTGTCTTTTCATTTGGTTCCTACAGGGATCCCAATATAGAGAAAACACTTGAAGCTTACGGAAAAAGCCTGGAGTTTATGAAAGATTCTGTCAGTGACAACGATCTGGAGCTCGCATTAATCGGCACAGTGGGAAAGGAGTTGAGACCTCTTTCCCCGGCAGAGTCTGGAATTGTTTCATTTAAAAGAGACCTGCTGGGAATCACTGATGCCATGCGTCAGAAAAAACGGGATTTTTTACTGGCGATTACAGCTGATGATATAAGAGAGGCGGCGACAGTCTTGCTGAGCCGTTGGGATGAAGCTGTCATCACAGTTGTTTCCAGTACTGATGCTCTTGAAAATGCCTCTGCAAATGTTGATGCTCTGAAAGGTCAGATCAGAGAATTGCCCCAATAGATCTCTTCTCTTTCGCCAAATAAGGAAAAAGCGGACTGAAACTGATCAATATCGGAAGAAACAGGATAATCTCTAAAAGGTTGTCCTGTTTAACCGGAGTTAATAATTTAATCAGGACCATGACTAGTGTCGACGCAATTTGAATCAGCCAGAGGATATCGATTTTCTTTTTCCATTTTGAACCCTTTTTCCAATACATGATTCCTGCGGGAATTAAAAATAATGCTATGGGATTTATCATAAAGAGATTCAGATTACCATAAGAGTAATTGTGATCTGTAAATGCTGCCAGAAACAGAAGTACAGATCCGAGAATCCCTATAAAAAGGCCTATAAGAATATTGGCCGAAGCAAATCCCCGGATTTTCCCTTTCTCAGCTCTGAAATTGAGATACAGTATCAGCAATGAAAGAAATAAGGAGATAGTTATAATCTGAATGTAAGGTCTTTCATATTCATCGGGTACAATGGCTCTGCCTGAGGCTTTATTCAATACTCTTTTTTCCAAAACAAGAGGGACCATATTTTCATTGTAATCTTTATATTGAAAACTACTGATAATTTCTCCCATAATTGCAGGAATGAACATCTCCTGCCAGATCGAAATCTCTTTATCTATGGGAGGTCCCTGGAGTAGAGATAAGGCAGATCCGAAAGATTTGATATGTGATGTATAGAGAAGAAAGCTACTTCTGAAAGAACGGTCTCTGTAAACATCTGTTGAAGATTTTAATTGTCCCATTGTGGCATCATCTATATAATCCCGGATTCTTGTGGAACAGTTGTCATTGTAATTGTGATAGAGATAAGTTCTGTTTTCCGGAAGAGACTTGGTTCTAAGCGCATTGTACATTTCCAGTTTCTTTTCCGGTGATATGTTCAAAACATATTCTGTCAGATCTCTATTTTCATAAATTACCGATTGGATATAGTGCTTTGTATAAGCAGCCGATGCGATGTATAAAAGTCTTCCAATTGCAAAATTCTTAAAGAAATCCTCATCTTCAAAATAGAAATTGCCAAAATCAAAAAAAACGTCTCTATCGGTCAATTTATTTTTTATAGCAATGCCGGTATGGCCCCAGGACGAATATACGGGATCGCCCTGACCGATTATAAATAGCCTGATTTCCAGGTCTTCTCCGGTAAATTCCTGAGCTGAAAGAGCAGTACTGGAAAAAAGGATTAATAAAAGCAGTGCAATAGTGTTTATCAATTTCATGAGACCAATTATTGCATAGAGAACTTTTAAAAATCAAGGATAGTTTTTTTCTGGTAAAAGTCGGGAAAGCAGGTAGACTTATATCAGGAGTTGTTTAGTGTCGGTTCGAATCGGGGATTGGATGATAGTCGAGGAAATTCTCAATGCAAAAGAAGTTGAATTGATTGTTGACAGTCAGCATAAAGGCGATTCCAGGCTTTTTGGGGAGATAGCTTTGGCTAATGCATACATCACTCCCTTTGATTTACAGCGGTTTTTAAGTTTAAATGAGGATAAAGACGAAAAAAAATAGAATTTTAAACTTATTTATTTGATTCTCGCTGTAAAACTGTTAAAATGTAGTAAATCTTTAGAGTTATTTATACATAACAAAATAACTCAGGAAATAAGATAGTAAATAATTTTTTTAAAAGTAGGAGTTTTTAAATGGCTGAAAAAGAAACATTAGTTGTATCGTCAAAAGTAAAGAATTATATTAAATCTAACGGAGACCTGAAGTGCTCTGCAAAAGTGATTGAAGTGCTTTCAGATAAAATCAGAGAGATCTGCGATGCGGCTATTGAAAACGCAAAAAACGATAAGAGAAAAACTGTACAGGATAAAGACATCGTTTAATCCTATTCTATAAAAATTTAGAATAATAATGGAAGCCTTCTCGGGCTTCCTTTTTTTATATGATATCTTTGTTAGACTAAGTGCGCAGATCCGACACTATCGTGTCGAGGGATGCATAGACGAGCAGCAAGTTTACTTGCGACCAGTCCCCGCGCATTATCTTTTTTCAGACTAAGTGCGCAGATCCGACACTATCGTGTCCCCGCGCATTATCTTTATTCAGACTTTTTTCCAGTTGTCCTTTTTTATTCCCAATTTTCTCTTAATATTGGCATCGTCTTCTTTTTTCTTTTTTTCTTCATCGACAATACGATGTTGTTTTCTGTTCTCTTCTTCCTGCTGTGCTACCAGCCATTGAGATCTGATCATATCTTCTTCAGGAGTTTCTTTTTTATCTGCTTTTACTTTGATTTTAACATTTTTATGTATTTTGATATGTTCCAGATTTACATTTTTAAGATTGATCTCTTTGAGATTTGTTCCAGAGAAATCAGCACCTTTCAAGGTGGATTCAGCGAAATCAGCATCTTTGATATTAGAGTTGATAAGAATTGAATTGGATAAATCCGCTTTTGTGAAATCTGCATTTTTCAAATCAGCATTACTTAGTTTGATGTTTTGGAGATTTGCAGAATGGAAACAGGCTCCGGCAAGTTTCGCACCGTTTAGATTTGCTCTTCGGAGATCACTTCCGGAGAAATCCGCATTAATGAGATCGGCATTTGAAAGATTTACTTCTCTTAAACTGAAATCACTGAGATTAATACCTCTGAGGTTTGCTTTGAAACCATTACCGCTTCTTTTTACAAAGCTGTTCCATGAATGAATATTATTCTCTCTTATAGCTTTCATTAATACTTTCAACTGTCTTTCATTTCCGCAGAAATCTGCCTGATGGATTATCATCATAATCTCCTGTCCCTAATTCTATAGAGGTGAATCATATTGGAAAAGGTGATGCTGTTCAAGGACTAGGATTCTCTTTCTTCAGATTCAGAGAAAGTTATTGCAAAACTTGTCCCCTTATCACTTTCAATTTCCAGGCTGCCATCGATCTGATCTGTTAGAATTTGTATCAGTTTCAACCCCAGTGATTTTATTTTTTTCATATTCAGTTCCCGAGGCAATCCTATCCCATTATCACTGATTTTTAGAAAAATGGATTCATCGGTAACTGAGAGCTGAATGCTGATTATTCCCTCTTTATTTCCGGGGAAAGCATATTTTATTGAGTTTGTCAGTATTTCATTGACTATTAAACCGCAGGGAATCGCCGTATTGATACTGAGCATCAGAGGAACAGTCTCTATTTTCAGTTCAACATTGTCATACACGCTGTAGCTGCTGATCAGGCTCTCCGCCAATGAGCGGATATATTCGGTAAAATCAATTGTGGCCATCAGATCAGACTGATATAACTTTTCATGAACCAGAGACATGGATTTGACTCTGTCCTCGCTTTCTTTCAATATTGATATTATTTTTTTATCTTTCAGTCCGGTCAGCTGCATGTGCAGAAGTGATGATATTATCTGCAGATTATTTTTCACACGATGGTGGATCTCTTTTACCAGAATCAGTTTTTCGTCCAGGGAGTTCCGGATCTCTTTTTCCGTTTTCTTTTGTTCCTGGAGCAGCTCGATATTGTTATAGACTGTAGAAATATTTGTTGTAAAAGTCCGGAGAATACTTTTATTTATATCACTTAATTGTGGAATATCCTTAAGATATATAAGCCTCTGTATACCTCTCCTCGACTGAAGGAAAATAGTACAGCTATTTTCGTGAAAGAAAATATTATCGAGAAGGTTTGTATCTTTCAGTTTTTCAAAAACAAGGGCAGGAATTTCATTTTTCAGATCTCTTTCTCTGTAATCATGGGCGTATTCTCCAGTTCCACCTTCAAAAATCATCTCATCGCCATTTAAAATAGCATCAAATAGAGATATCTCTTTGATCCGGGGGCCGGAAAAACTGTTGATAACTTCATTGAGTGCTTCATATATAGTGGAATTCATGGGTTTTTCTGATTCCAGTCCATGAATTTTTGCTGAGGTCGATGAAATAAGTTCCAGAGTCAGTCTGCTCTTTTCTATAGTTTTCAAATCATTATAATTTCTAAGGGAGGATATGAGCGTTGTTACCAGTTTGGAAGAGGTCAGTTCAGTTTTTTCTTTATAATCATTGATGTCGAAAAGCGTAATCACTTCAAGTTCCGGTGCATATCCGGGCTGACCGGTTCTCAAAATAATCCGGACCAGGTTGTTTTTTGCCTTTTCCCGTATGAACTTTACAAGCTGCAGCCCCGAATCATGATTTTCCATAACTACATCGAGCAGTATTACAGCTGTATCGGGATTCTTTACGATGAGTGTTTCCGTCTCTTTTGCAGAATAGGCACTTATGATTTCCAGTGGACGATTTTTGAATTTAAAATCGCTCAAAGCCAGAGCAGTGACTGCATGAACTTCTTCATCATCATCTGCAACAATCAGTTTCCATGACGAACTATCAGAGATACTAATATTGTCAGATTGATCTTCAGAGACAAATCGAATTATGTCATCTTTTCCATCAGTCACAGTCCGAATTTTACTTTCAAACTCAAATAGCTACAAGCATAAAAAAAATTATTCTTCAGGCAGAACTCTCATCGCACCTTTATCAGCCGATGCAGCCAGAAGTGCATAGGCTTTTAAAGCTGTTGAAACGCGTCTATTTCTACCTGCTGGTTTGAATGCCTCTTTTCCTTTCAGCTCTTCTTCAGCTCGTCTCTTGTGCAGTTCAGCATCATTGATCTGAATATTGATCTTTCTCATGGGAATGTCGATATCAATGATATCTCCCTCTCTAATAAGAGCGATGGCTCCTCCTGCAGCAGCTTCCGGTGATACATGGCCGATAGATAATCCGGATGTTCCTCCGGAAAAACGTCCGTCGGTGATAAGGGCGCATTCCTTTCCAAGGTGTACTGATTTCAGATACGATGTGGGGTAGAGCATTTCCTGCATTCCGGGACCACCCTTTGGACCTTCGAATCTGATTATGACAACATCTCCCGATTTAACTTCTCCATCGAGAATGGCATCGCAGGCTTTATCCTGTGAAAAATAGACTTTCGCCGGTCCGGTAAATGTGTAATTCGTCTTGTCTACACCGGCTGTTTTCACTATGCAGCCTTTTTCCGCCATATTCCCGAATAAGACGGCCAATCCACCTTCTCTATGATAGCAATTTTCCATATCTCTGATGCAGCCTTTTTTTCTATCATTATCTGCCGCGCTGTAGTACTCTTCCTGTGACCCCATGGTCAGAGATCTCACTCCAGCGGGAGCTGCGAGGTACCGTTTCACTAACTCCGGAGAGGATCCGCTATCCATTATATCAAATTGTTTCAATGTCTCAGCAAGGGAAGGGGAGTCTATTCTTCCTACAGAACTGTCCAATAGTCCCCCGCGGTCTAATTCCGCTAGAATGGCCATGATTCCACCAGCTCTGTTGACGTCCTCAATGTGAAAATGGGAATTGGGACTTACTTTACAAAGACAGGGAATTTTTCGCGATAAACGATCGATATCATCCATAGAAAAGTCGACTTCAGCCGCGCTGGCTATGGCCAGTAAATGAAGAACCGTATTCGTTGATCCCCCCATGGCTATATCGAGAGACATGGCATTTTCAAAGGCGGCTTTAGTAGCTATTGAACGGGGCAGTACTGAATCATCGCCGTGCTCATAATATCTCTCAGCCAGTTTCACGATCAGCTCTCCCGCTTCTTCAAAAAGCGAGACTCTTTTTTTATGAGTGGCCAGTACAGTCCCATTACCCGGTAAACCCAGGCCGAGTGCTTCGACGAGACAATTCATTGAGTTGGCAGTGAACATCCCCGAACATGATCCACAGGTCGGGCAGGCATTTCTTTCAACTTCTTCTACATCAGCATCGCTGACTGTCGAATCGGCACCGGCAACCATGGCATCGACGAGGTCGAATTTTTTATTGCCCGAAACTCCCGCTTCCATAGGTCCACCGGAAACAAATACAACAGGAATATTTAATCGCATAGCCCCAATGAGCATTCCCGGAGTGATTTTATCGCAGTTACTGATACAGACGAGGGCATCAGCTTTGTGGGCATTACACATATATTCAACTGAATCAGCTATAATTTCTCTCGATGGCAGTGAATAGAGCATTCCGTCGTGTCCCATTGCAATACCGTCATCAATAGCAATGGTATTGAATTCAGCAGCAAAACAACCATGTTTCTCTATAATTTTTTTAACCATCTGACCTGTTTCATGGAGATGGACATGTCCCGGTACAAACTGAGTGAATGAATTGGCAATTGCGATTACCGGTTTATCCATCTGGCTCTCTTTCATCCCATTGGCTCTCCAGAGACTTCTGGCACCGGCCATTCTTCTACCTACTTTCGTTTCTGCACTTCTCAGTCTATTTGACATATATTATCTCCTGTAAATGAAGTATTTGTTAAGTTCCTTAAATCTGCCTTTATTTTTTCACAATTTTTCATTTCAGTGAATGACAAAAAGGTAAAAAATTGCAAAAATGATTTATGTTATTAACAAATTATCACACACATTGCGATTTTTGCGATGGAGCCGGAAAACCGGAAGATTATATACATAGGGCAATAGAGCTGAATTTTGAGGCACTGGGATTTTCATCTCATGCACCGATCTCCTTTGAAAAGGACTGGACAATGTCAGAAAAGGAACTGCCTGACTATCTGGAATTGATCGATTCTCTGAAACAAAGCTATAAGGGAAAGATTGAGATTTATATGGGGCTCGAGATAGATTACCTCGAGGGGATTAGTGGACCATCATCGAAAAAGTTCACCGATTTAAACCTCGATTACTCCATAGGTTCAGTTCATATGATTCCCGTAAAAAACTCCAATAAATTTCTCGCTGTTGACGGTCCGATCGAAGATCTTAAGGAACTGCTGCTCAATTCATTTGATGGCAATATCATTGAACTTTCAGCAAAATATTACAGTTTGGTCAGAGATATGCTGAGAGCTGGAAAATTCCAGATATTGGGTCATTTCGATCTGCTGAAAAAAAGAAATGCCAACAATATATTATTCGATGAAAGCAGAGAATGGTACAGAGAGCAGGTTCGTGAGACACTCGATGTTTTAGCCGGAACTGAAGTCGTTCTCGAAGTGAATACGGGAGGAATCGCCAGAAAAGCAACCGATTCCATATATCCCTCTCCGTGGATATTGAAAGAAGCATCTACGAGAAATATTCCTCTGATGCTCAATGCCGATGCCCACAATCCCGAAGACATAGATTTTTACTACAGAGAGTCGCTTGAGATCATAAGAGAATGCGGGTATAGAGAGTTGTATTCTCTAATGGGCGGGAAATGGGTCAGCTCAGAGATCTGAGACGAGCTGTTTGAATTTGTCTCCCCTGTCAAACTCATTGAGAAACATTCCGAAAGAGGTGCAGGCGGGAGACAGGATTATCGAATCACCTTTTTCAGCCTGTTTAACGGATTCATCAAGTGCTTCTTTCAGGGAGCTGTAAGGCCCGTACCAGCGCAGCCCTCTCTCTTTTAGGATGGGGATCAGTTTGTCAGTTCCGCTTCCCTCGAGCAAGTATAATCCCCTGGGAATTGTCAGGACATCTTTTAAAATAGAAAAATCCAACTCTTTGTCTGTTCCACCGGTAATCAGGTGAACAGGAGTTTTAAAGCTTTCAACTGCTGCCGCTGTTGCATCGGGGATTGTCGCCGCAGAATCGTTGTAGAAAGAGATTCCGTTTTTTTCAATAAACATTTCCATTCTGTGAGCGACACCTTTGAATTCCTTTAAACCATTTCTGATGACATCACTTTCCAGGCCGTATTTTTTCAGTATCATAGCGGCGATAAGCATATTTAATTTGAAATGATCACCTGGAACAGACAGAATTTCAGGTACAAGTTCTTCGATAATACTTCCATCTTCAGTGTAATAACCTATTGCGTTTTCAAGCCAACCGCACATTACAAGTTTATCTGATTCAGGTTTTTCTTTATGAAATATATATAGGGAACCTTTTGATTCTGATTGAAACTGTTTTCCGTAGAAATCATCGGAGAATATGGAAATATCACTTATATCCTGATTCCGGTAAATGAGTTTTTTGTCATCGACGTAGTCTTCAAAACGGTTGTATCTGTTCTGATGATCATTCATTATATTTGTAATTACGGCGATCTCCGGTTTCAGCAGTTCTCTTTTTCCCAAATCGGCCAGCTGCCATGAGGACAATTCAAGAATAACCGGAGCGTCTTTATTCAGGGTGTTTAAAAATGTTAGAGGTGAAACTGTAATATTGCCCCCTAAACGTGTTTCGGGAAAAACTTTTTTCATTACAAAATAGACAGCTGATACTGTTGTCGATTTCCCCTTACTACCGGTAACGGCGATAATTTTGTTATCACAGAGTTGGAGAAAGGTGGATATATCTGTTTCAATTCTTTTCGCCATTGAAAGATATTTCGATGTTGATGGAACAGCGGGATTTTTGATAACAATATCGGCTTCGGTAAAATCTTTTTCCCTGTGTTCACCCAGAACAAATGTTATATTCAAGTCCGAGAGTTTATCAACTGATGACTGGAGTTTTTCACGGCTTCCGAGGTCGGTTACTGTTACCCTGGAACCGGCTTCAGCAAAAAAACGGGCTGAGGCTATTCCTCCACCATGAAGGCCTAGTCCCATAATTGTTATTTTTAAGTCTTTAAGCATCTCTTTATTCAGCAAATTCTTCACTCCGGAACTCAATATTGATGTTTTATAATAAAAAATTAGACACTTCTTTGCAAGAAGCGATGGAAGAGGATAAAATTGTAGTATGAAAAACTTAAAGAAAACCGGAATTTTATTAATTGTCTCTCTTTTCCTCATGACTTTCAACCTCTTCAGTCAAAACGGTTCAGCAGTTGTTGTCTACGCTGAAGGAGATGGTTTTACTCTTGTAAGAGAAGGTGAGAATGATTTCTTTGAAATTGATTACGATGATGTACTGGGAATGTTTCTCTATGAAGGAGACACGATACTCACCGAGGAGAATACATTTATCGAGATTCAGGTAACTTCTAATGCCAGTCTGATCAAAATCGCGGAAAATACTACCTTCGAATTTGAAAGCATCGGGATGCACGGAGGGGGAACTTTGAAAGTTGTCTATGGACGAATCCGCGCGAAAGTAAATAAACTGACCAATGACGATGAGTTCCAGGTTTTGGGAACAGATACTGTCGCCGGAGTTCGCGGTACTGACTTTGGATTCGATCTCACATTCGGTGATGATTTTTCAGATTCCGAGAGTAATGAAGCCATCACTTCAGTATATTGCTTTGAAGGATCAGTTCAGGTCGAACAGGAGAATTCTGAGACAAAAGAGATTAAAGAGGTCATTATCGGTGTAGATCAAATGGTCGTAACATCTTCTGAAAAGCAGGAAGCTCCTCTAACTGTTTATGATATTGATGTGGAAATTGATCGATTCTGGGAAGAAAACCGTTTCGTATATGAAATGGCGGAAGAACCGGTAATCGTCACTTTGGACGATTACAATGCAGATGATTATCTAACCGATTACTCTGATAAAATATTCGGACAGAAAAGGCGTCTTGAAAACACTGGTGGAAGTCTGGCAGTTGCCGGAATTATCATCGGTGCAGGAGGAGGTGTCGCTTATGGTCTTATGGATGATAAAGGACTCGGAGTCGGGTTGATCACAATTGGAACAGCTTCATTTATTGCCGGAACAATATTCCTGCTTCAGAGTACGACATTGCCCGATCCTCCGGAAGGTTGGGTTGCCACTCCTGTTGAATCTGAAATTCCTGCTCCTGAGGAATAAGAAAGGGAGAAAAGGAGAAGGGAGGCCGGAGAAGGGAGACCGGAAGAGGCGATAAGTAGATGCTTATCATCTATGATTCCGAATTATTTCTCTTCAGTTGGAAATCTGTTTAGGTAAAAATATGCGTTATTAATCAATGAGGCATATTTGGTCAAATTCTTCCCGCCTCCTGTCTCCTGTCTCCTGTCTCCTGTCTCCTGTCTCCTGTCTCCTGTCTCCGTTCCTCCGTTCCTGAGCCTGGCGAAGGATCAAATTTCCAGTAACTCGGAGAATCCTTGTAGAGCTTCATCGAGATCTTCACCGCCGGCTAATACTTGTTTCGCCAGCAACTTACCGAGCTGAACACCTTCCTGATCAAATGAGTTCACATTCCATGTGAATCCCTGAAAGAGAACTTTATTCTCAAAATGAGCGAGAAGTGCACCGAGAGTTCGTGCTGTAAGCTGAGTTCCATAGATCAGAGAAGATGGTCTCTGGCCTTTGAAGTTTTTGTTCTGGTTACTATCGGATTTCCCTTTTGCGTAAGCGACAATCTGTGCTACCAGGTTTGCTTTCAGTTTCTGCTGACTGTTTGACCCTTCATAATCGAGATCAAAAGGAATCTGAGAATCTTTGAATCCGATAAACTGGAGAGGAACAATATCTGTTCCCTGATGCAGCAACTGATAAAAAGAATGTTGTCCGTTAGTTCCCGGTTCTCCGAAAATTACAGGTCCAGTCGAGTAATGTATCTCTTCGCCTCTTCTGTTCACGCTTTTACCATTACTCTCCATATCCATTTGCTGGAGATGAGCGGGGAATCTGCTCAGTGCCTGAGAGTAGGGGAGAACGGCAGTCTGACCATAACCGAGTATATTTCTCTCAAAAACACCGATCAGAGCATCCATCAGAGCGGCATTTTTTCTTATATCCGGTTCCATAGCGTTTCTATCGGCATCGTTGGCTCCTGCGAGCAGCTGATCAAATACTTCGCTTCCGAATGCAAGAGATAATACAGCTCCACCAACTGCACTGGTTGAAGAATATCGCCCGCCGATGAAATCGTCCATATAAAATGAATCGAGATATTCATCTGAACCTGCCAGAGGACTGGACTCACTTGTCACAGCGATCATATGATCTGCCGGATTAAATCCTGTTATATGCGATTGTTTTGTTTTTTCAAGTACGAAGTTTTTATTAGCCAGTGTTTCCTGTGTCGTTCCACTTTTTGAAACGAGGATAAACAGAGATCTTTCAAAATCAAGTTTACTCAAGACAGCGTTTGCATCATCGGGGTCGACATTGGATATAAAATGGGCATTCATTCTGGTTTCATAAATATTTTCCAGTGCAAGATATAAAGCCCTCGGACCGAGATCGGAACCACCGATTCCGATCTGGACAACTGTGTCCAGTTTTTTACCGGTTGATCCTTTTATTTCACCTGTGTGAATCTTTGTAGAAAATTCGCGAATACGATTCTGCTGTTCCAGGTAGAAATCTCTCAGATCTTTGTTTTCAAAGGTTACATCGCTGCCCAACTGGCCCCGAGTTAAATGATGGAGAACTTTTCTGTTCTCTCCGGTATTGATGAACTCTCCATTGAGCACTTCCATATATTTGGATGATAGCTGCTGCTCATCGGCAATTTTCTGGAGGATATCGATAATGTCATCATTAACCGCTTTTGCAGCATAATTGTAGGAAAGTCCCCCCCCTACAGGTGCTGTATAATTCTTTATTCGATCCTTAGTCAGGACATCTTTGAGAGTGACCTGGCTTTCAACTTTTGTCAGTTCGCTAAAAGATGAAAGAGTATCAAGATTTTCATATTGTATAGACATTACTAACTCCTTACTTATACATTGAATCTTAGTAAAAGATTTATCCTTGTTCAATAGATCAATGCAAACTCAAAAATTTTATTC
>Ga0070729_10001475_pt1 | contig 35752 bp, 41 predicted proteins | sample tdDd472_FD_66725 | JGI IMG/M metagenome (GOLD analysis project Ga0070729, IMG submission 66725) | Marine sediment microbial communities from the Atlantic coast under amendment with organic carbon and nitrate - tdDd47.2 | ecosystem: Environmental > Aquatic > Marine > Coastal > Sediment | place...
CGACGACGACGACGACGACGACGACGACGACGACGACGACGACGACGACGACGACGACGACGACGACGACGACGACGAATACAACACGTCGGATCACACACAACAACATTTAGCAAGAATGTTTACTACTCTATCCTGTGCCATACTACCGTAGCCACAGGAAACGCTAATCGCTGGCGCGCGTCACGTCCTCGTTCATCCATGCCAGTTCCCGGTCAATCTCCGCCTCCTCCTCGGGCGTGAACGTGTTCACAAGACCAAACTGGTCGCGGATCTGCGCGGCAGTCTTTCCGCGAATCAGCGACGCAATGTACCGACACGACACGTCGGTGATCAACTTGTTGTCGAGGTAGTTTGCAGCCATAATCAGCGCAAAGACGAGTGAAATGTTCTTCTTCTTGCGCACTTCTGCCTCCTTTTCTTCCTCTGACAGTGCCACCACGGCTGTTTCCTTGGCCTTTTCTTCCTTGATCTCCGCGACTGCTTCCACGCCCATTGCCGTGTCGGTCATCGGCGCCTCGACGGCCGCCGTCTTGTCAGTGGCACCCGCGCCGCCGCCGCCGCCGCCGCCACCGCCGATGCCGTCGTCGTCAAACTTGTCGTCGTCTGGGCCGGGGACGTGGTGGTCGATGAGGCTAGTGATAAACGTGTCGTCCCACTGGGTGCATTCCGTGCAACACACTGGACGCTCGCAGTCCTCAATCTTCTTGACCAGCGGAGCGAGAAGTTGGGCAGCAGCGTCGGGGGAATTCATGTCGATCACAACAGGTGGCGCGCCGGCGGCGTCGTCGTCGTCGTTGTCGTCGCTGGTGTTAGACACGGGAGGGGGCGCGGCCGAGGCAACGTTCAGTGCGTGCTTGGCATGATACTCGCTGAAGCGAGCAACGTGTGAAAAGATGTTTGCTCTGCAGTTGGGCGCGTAGAGCGTCAATCCTCCGACGTCGTCCAGCATATCCTTCAGTACCACCGACAGTCGCACCGCGGGTTCGGATATCTGCACCTCACCCTCATTGTCACTCTCGCCACATACCACAGTAACAGTCGCCCATGGCCCCCACTTTGCTTCAGCGACCACGTTCATGCGAGCGTCGGCCATCGTAGTGTCGGTGGTGAGGGTGATGTATGCTGCTGCTGCTGCTGCTGCTGCTGCTGCTGCTGTCGTCGCTGACGTCGCCGCAACAACACGAACGGTGTGTGATTTATTACAATCCATCATATCACGCATTCATCGAGCAGCCAGAGTCGGTGGTCGCGATTTTTAACGCCGGCTCGATCCCGTCGTCCCAGCATCGACGCACGATGCGTGCCTCTGGCGCCTCGGCCATCGCGGCAATCTCGTCATCAACGCCTGGGCCACAGAGTTGCAGCAGAAACGTGCGCGTGCGCATCGACGCACGAGGAGTGTCGCCACCGCACGCTACCACGACGTGCACAACCCGGTCGCCTGTTACGCCGGCATTGTCAAACACACGCCTCTCGAGTGCACCGTCGAGGTCGTCGGTAAAGTACGAGGCAAACTCGAAGCGATACACCATGTGCACTGCCCATCCGACGCGTTGTTCTTCACCGTCGCCAGTGGCAATTTGCAAGACAAAAACGCATCCCGCGCCGCTTTCGCCCCCGAATGCGGATGTTGCCGCTGCGTGCAGTTCCTCGTAGTGCAATGCGCACGCCGCGGAGACTGCTCGAACAAATGCATCTGACGAAAACGATGGGTTGGTGACGGCAGCCTCGCGCCCACCACCACCACTGTTCTCGTCGTTGTCGCTCGCGCTAGCGATTGCCATACTAAGCATACCGCCCATCCTTTCCTGTTTCTCTCTCTCTCTCTCTCTCTCTCTCTGTGTGTGCGTGGGTGTGTGCGCGTGTCGTCAAACACGGGAGTAGATATGAATTAGCCACGACGGAACGAATGGAAGACGCGCGTTTTGCCGCGATGCGTTCGTAGTCGATAAAATAAGATGTCAAAGATAGTGTGTCGTGTGTGCGAGCGCGTGTCCACGACACAATCACGACAATGGCACACGTGTGTGCTATTAGTGTAGATGACGAGTTGGCGCTGATGCACAAGGCAAACTTCATTCACAGGATCCCAGACGGTAAAGAGAGAAATGCCGACGTGTCTCAGGTGCCGCCAGAGGTAACCACCTGAGAGTGGAACGACTTCCCAGCAGGCAGTATCGGTTCGCAGACAAACAACGTGAATACCGAGGACCGGCTGTTGTGGATGCACAAGTTCCGGGGCCTCACGTTCACTGCTGTCAAGGTGGAGACACGCGTCGAGCCCTTCCCGCAACCAGTGTGAGTAAAACATTTTCACACCTCACACACACAGGGAGCATCGGCAACAACGTCAACTCCACTAACATCGCAACGACAACGACGACGGTGGCGGCAAGATGACATCGAGCCCATGTGATCGGAACAGGCGCACGCCGTTCGTGCGATTCGGCGACAGCGCGAGGCGGGCGGATCGTGTGGCGGCACGAGTACCAGTGAGTTTATGACACTGTGTTTTGGCGATGATTGCGTTGTGCGTGAGACGGCGGCGGTCAAGCGGTCGTCGTCGCTGGGAGGCGAGGCAAAGTCCAGGCGACAACTGCGCGACGAGATCTCAGCACACGTTCGTGAACGCGTCGCTGCGCTAAAGGAGTGAGCGACAACGACGACACGATAAACATAACGTATTCACACACACCCGCCCGTGTTACAACACCACCCGTCCAATCTCCTTTGCTTGCTTCATGACAAGTCTAACATGTCGGCGTCTGCGTGTTGCCCATTCGGTCGCGTCGTCGTCGTCGTCGTCGTCGTCGTCGTCGTCGTCGTCATTGCTGCACCTTCGACGCCGTCGTGTACCACGTTCCCGGTTGCCAGGGTCGCTCTCGCTCGCGTGTTGCGTAAGCAGGTCTCGCGCTAGCAGGTCTACGTTACCCCAGCACGCCCGCTGCGACGGCGACAGGGAGCGCACGACAATTTCCGACACGAGCGTTCGGTCAGAGAGCACGAGACGCACGGCGGGGTGACAGGCTCGTGCCAGCGTGTCGTTGCGAGCAGCGCGAAGCAGCGTGTTGGCACGCGAGAAAAACAGGTAGGCGGCGCGGGCTCTGTGGATCGTTTGAAAGAGAATACTTTCGCGCGACGCGCCGAGGTACTTTGTGACCTGGTCGAGCGACGCACCGGCGTCGACAAGCACCGACTCGACGCCCGGTTCGCTCACGCAAAGAAGTGCCGTTTCGTCGTCGTTGTTGCGTTCGTCTAGTAACGCGCCTGCGTCAATGAGCAGTTTCATGCACCTGGCTGCGCAAACAGCGTCAGCGTGGCCAGCCGCGAGCATCAGTGCCGTGTTGCCACACCATCGTCCCCGCGCGTTTACGTGCGCACCAGCGTCGATCAGTGCATGAACACAGTCTACGGCTCCGTGGACGCATGCCCACATTAGGTCGGTGAAGCCCGACGGGCCACAGCGCACGTTTGTACGCCTGCACACCGCACTGTGTGAAAGCAAGAGGTGAACGCACTCGGCATACCGACGTGCGCACGCCACCCGCAGCGGCGTCGCTCGTTGACTGTTACAAAGGTTGATGGACGACGAAACAATGCCCGCGTCGCCAAGTTCGAGTAGAATGGCGAGGCACCCGGGCCGGTCGTGTTCACACGCCACGTGAAACACGGTGCACGCGTTTTCGCCACGTTGCTTCATGAGCACAGAAGCGTTATCGCCGCGCAACAGTGTTTGTACACAGCGCACGTGCCCCTGCGCCACGGCGTGTAGAAGCGCGCGTTTGCCAGCGTCTCGACAGGCTGCACACGTCATTTCGGCGGCGACGTCCTCGGTTGCGCAACAAACACCCAGGTGTAGGCGAAAATCAAGGTGTTTTGGAAAAAATCTATTTGCCTCTGGTAGTAGTAGGCCCCGTCACTGTCACACACGCACGCACGCACGAACGAACGAGTCTGATGCCTGCGGCCGAGAAGCGCGACTACGCGGTGCGCAAGGTTGGCTCCTCTGCCAAGGACGACGTGGCACCACACAAGTTTCACACGTCGGGTCACCGCGCCGCAGCGCTCAAGGCTGTGACACGCGGGGGCTCGGGGCGTTACGAGGTTATCGAGAAGGGCACGGGGCGTGTCGCCACGTACCAGGGGGTACGTCGTGCGTTGACGGCGGCAGAGAAGACGGCAGCCAGCGGTGCGCCGTTCGTGCCAAGGTCTGTTTCAAAGGTCACAGTCGTGTCTCGTCCGTCGTTGCCCCGTGGCGCTCGTGCCAAGCGGGCTGCTACCTAGGGGGGCGTGTTATTCCAACTCTTCGTTTTGTCCAGACAGGAACTGACTGGCAATCAGTTCGCGTGCAATGGCGGGGTAAATTGCCGTTTTCCACATTGCGTCAACCTGCCGTTTCTCGTCGTCGCTACCCACGTTGTCTGGCAACGGAGTGGTAATCGAGATAAACGACATGCACTTCTCTTGGATACACTCGTCGACGCTGCCATGTCCACTACACAGTGCAATGTGCACGGCAGTTGGGAGCGTGGGATTTGCCCGTAACATGCGGGTGCGATACTCTTGTAGTGCCTGGGGCATCTTGCCTTGGTCAACGTGCGCTCGAGGCAACATTTGTGCTTGAAAACCGACACCACCGCTGTCCGGTAGGCGAAGGGCAGACACTAGGATCCATCCGTTTGCGGGCATACCAAACCCCGTGGACGCCAGTTCGAGCATATCGTCGTGGTGTCGGTGACACGCAAATGCCATGGACGCTCGAAAGTTGTTGGAGCGCAATTGCTCGTCGGTGAGCGACGGCGACGGCGACGGCGACGGCGACGACGACATTGCTCGTCGTCTACCGCTATGCAGTGTGTTGCGTGCGTCCTGTCATGATGATGCGCGCCAAAAAAATAAAACCGCACTGACGCGGTGCAAAAAGAAAGGAGCAGACGGGTACCAGCGGAACACGAACCTTACCGGCCGTCCACCGAACGGCGACGACTATGGTCGTACAAATAGCAAATAGCAACTGCGCGCGCCTCGACACAGCAAGAGTATTATAATATAAATATCACGCGACGCGATTTTCGTACCACGGTGGTGCGGCCGTGCGCGTGTGTGGTTGGTGTGTCGACGTCGCAGCGCGCACCGCACGCACGTACGCACGTACGCACGCACGCACGCACGCACCTCACCCGTAGTCATGGCACGCACCAAGGCCAAGGTGGTTCAAAACAGCGGGAAGGTCAGGCTGTCCGAGGCAGCCCGTGCTGCCGGAAAGATGCCCCGCAAACCGCAAACTCAAGAGTCTAGCAACGAGGCAAAGAAGCCTCATCGTTTCCGTCCGGGCACCGTGGCGCTGCGCGAGATCCGACGCTATCAAAAGTCTACCGAGTTGCTCATCCGCAAGATGCCGTTCCAGCGTCTTGTGCGCGAGATTGCGCAGGATTTCAAGCCTGACCTGCGCTTCCAGGCGTCGGCAGTCGCTGCGCTGCAAGAGGCGTCCGAGGCGTACCTTGTAGGGTTGTTTGAGGACACCAACCTGTGTGCGTTGCACGCGCGTCGCGTCACCATCATGCCAAGGGACATTCAACTGGCTCGTCGCATCCGCGGCGAGCGCACGTAGTCGCGCGTGCGTCGTCGTCGTCGCAGCAGCACGTACACGGCGCCGCGTATCGTGTTGTCGTGTATCCTAGACATTATAAGACGCGATACGATACACAAGCCCGTGGTGGTGTTACTACTTTATCACGCGTCGCCATTGTTGTACTTGTCGTCGTCGTCGTCGTGTGGACGCCGGCGTGTCGTGTCATAGTCGTCGCAAACTAGCACGTTGGCGAGAGACACGTCGCCGCCGTCGCCGCCGACACCACCTGCTGTTACGCGACCTTCTTCGCCTACACTTAGATTGTAGTGTACTATGGCGTTTGCGGTGCGGCGCGCGCGGCGTGACCGGCGTATGTACTCGATGGTCGGGCGCACACAGTGATTGGCTGCGTATGTGCCAGCGCGATCTGCCGCGATCGTCACTGCTGTGCCGCCGGCAGCGTGCATCGCCACTAGCGGCAATGCAGCACCACCAGGCAGGGCCAGGGCAGTTGCCCACAATGCCGCGCCCGCTGCGCTGCCGACCAATGCACCTGCGTTTGAACACGTCGACTTTTCAACCACGTAGCGACGTGCCCGCGACCACAGGCCCTCGTCGCACACCGAGTACACTGGTGTCTGCAGCGCAATGGGCACTGGCACTGGAGGCTCCTCGCACTTGCTATCGCCGCCACCAGCGCCGCCGCCGCCGTCACTGCTGCTCGCGCCGCCCCCGTCCACCACACCCACAGTGCAGGGATGGTCGCAGTTATCGCCATCATCATCGTCATCGTCGTCGTCGTCGTCGTCGTCGTCGTCGACCTGACACTGCGACTCCACGTGGTCCTGCCCCTGTTTGATACACGGGTGCGTTACGGGTGCCACCAACGTCAGTGGCACTGTGTCATCGTCGTCGTAGTCGTCGTCGTCGTCACACGGGGTACACGTGACGGGGGTGGCGGAGAGAGTTACGTGTACGGTGCCAAGTGTCGTAGGCGGCGGCGGCGGTGGTGGTGGTGGTGGTGGTGGTGGTGGTGGTGGATGCGGTGCAGTGGAATACACTGGGTGCGGCAGGTAGTGTACCGTAACGTCGGTGGCAACCTCGCTACCTACTCGTTTCGCCGCACATTCAAATAGAGTGCGCCACGACATACGCCCCCACGCGCCCGTGCGGCCATTGTCTCCTGTTCGAAACGGCGATATTTTCGGACATCAAGGTCACCGCAGATTACCTGGTATTTATCGTCGGGCAGTGTTTGTAGCACCGAGCCCCCTCTGTCACACACGCGCTCGGGTGCCGCCAGGACTATGACGCCTGTCATCGTCGACAGCAATGGAACCGGCGGCTTTAACACTGGCGATGGTAGTGGCGGTGCTGTCGGTGATGGGAGCGGCAGCAACAGCGGCGGCGGCGGCGGCGGCGGCGGCGGCGGCGACGATAGTGCCACACGCGTAGCGCTTCGGTGTTCAATTGAGGGGAACATTGGTGCGGGGAAAACTACGGTACTGAACGCCTTGCGCCAGCGCCTTGGCGGCCTCGAGAACTTTGCGGTACAATTTGTAGACGAGCCTCTCCGAGAGTGGCAGAACGTCGGAGGCCAGCACAACCTTCTTGACATGTACTACCGCGACCCCGCGCGCTGGGCCTACACGTTTCAGACGTTTGCTTTTCTCAACCGCGTCGAGCACCAGCGAAAACACCCCATCGACACCTCGGACATGGCACTGTTCGAGCGCAGTGTGTTGACGGACGCGTGTTTTGCGCATGCAAACCATGCACAGGGTAGTCTCAGCGACGTAGAGATGAGTCTGTATGAACACATTCGCGCCTGGCTTGTGCGTACGTTTCCACGCGACACGAGCATGGACCTTGTGATCTACCTGCACGTGCCCGCTGCAACGTGCCTCGAGCGTGTGCACAGTCGCCACCGAAGCGAGGAGGCATCCGTGTCCATTGACTACCTCAGCCTTCTCGAGGTTGCCCACGACACGCTGCTCGCAAAGCACGTTGCCGCGGACAAACTGGTGCGCGTAGACGCGTCGCAGCCCATTGACACTGTTGTCGATGAGGTCGAGACAGTGTTGCGCCGTGCGTTGGGCGGCGAGCAGCGTGTTTGCAACGTGCAGTAGTAACGCGCGCGCGCGCGACTACACGCACACGGTGAAAATAAAAATCACAATGGTGGTTTTTGAAGTGCGTGTGCGTGTGCGTGTGCGTGTGCGTGTTGGTGGTGCTGTTCCCACATGACGCGCGACGACAGAGTAACTATGATGGACTCTGAGACCCGCACCCGGTTGTTTGGGGCTGTTGCAGCAGTGTTCTTCTTGGCCTCCTCACTTGGCTTTCTCATCGTGGGTCATAGAGAACAGGTTGAGGCGATGGTTGTTGTCGGGGCATTGATTGTCGCCGCGGCGCTCATGTTCTGCGCTATTGTATACGCGATGTTTGTGTACCCAGACCCGCTGCCGCCGTCGCCGCCGCCACCGCCCCCGCCTGTCGTATCCATTGGTGTATCCACGGGGCGCGTGTTAGAACGTGGAGGCGCCGACGACGACGACGACGACGACGACGACGATAGTGACGACACTACTGTGTGATCTGCCGTTTATTTCTTTCCTTGAGGCACGAGAAGGCCACTGCGCTCGAACATCCTCGTCAACGCGGTGCGCATTTCGTCGACATTTCGCTGTGACACGACTATGCTCGTAGCATCGCGCCTCCTAGCGCACCGTTCTAGTGCATACGCCAAAACATACACGCCGCAATCTACGCTGTTTGTGGGGGCCTGGTGTGGCCGCCTTGGCGACACTACCCACCGTACGCGCAGTTGAGACACTCGACTCGGCGGCGGCGGCGGCGGCGGCGGCGGCGGCGGCGGCGGCGTGTGACAACACTCGCCCAGCCACTCGATAAGCCAAGCAACGTACGCTGCCGCTCGTCTGCCCTCGTGTGCGTACGCACTGCCGGTAGAGTCGTACACGTCCAGTGTTGCCGTGTGTCGATCAAAGAGCAACAAGATAAAGTGCTGCTGTACGCTTCCGACTGCGACGTATGGGAAGGCTACGAATCGCCGCGTGTGGTCTGTGATGGCGCGCGCGGCCGTGTTGATCTCCTCGCAGAGACGCTTTTGCTCGTCGATGCTCGCCGCAACGTTTCCCCAGTCGACGACGCCCGGTCCGTGTCTGTGTGGCGGCCAGGTGTCTCGGTGCGTGATTTTGTTGTGCCTACACACGCGGTAAAACGGCACTAGAAACATGTCGACAAAGTCACACGCAACTACGCCACCGCTGTCGCCGACGATACACGACAGGCCCCGCTCAACGTCAGACGACATTAACATGTGTCCCGGCAGGAGGCGACGACACAGCGGTGCCTCTGCGTCCGTGTCGTCGAGCGAGCGACGCACACGACATTGCATCAGCACACGGCGCGTGGCCATCTCGGTCGGTCGGTCGGTCGGTACGTGACCGGACGGGTGCGGCAGCACGACGATGCTACTTGATAGGTTTTAAAAACAAAAAACAAAACATCACGCGGTGGTGCGTGCCGCCATGGCGTTTCGCAATGCGACGGCAATGCCGTCGTTCCACGTCATCGCGACCATCGAGATCTCGTTTTGCGTCATTGCCCCGCGTTGTTGCGCCGTCAGGGCGCTGTCGACTGCGACCACCACGCTCTGCTTTGTCAAAGAGTCGGTTATCGTCGAGCCGCCACAGGCAACCAACAGCGACACGACACTGTCGCTGCCAGCGTCAACCCCCGACAGGGTTGCCACGTGTTGCACGATGGTGTTCTTGCTCTTGTCGTCGGCCACTGTTGTCGCGTCAGGATGAGACGCCAGTGCCTTGATGCGGTCATGCGGCACCAGATGCACCGTCCACGACACCTTGTCTTGGCCCACCGTTTGATACACACACACAGCCCCGCCCGCGCTGTGGCCCCCGAACGCGGCACTGGCAGCGACGCGCAACTCGTCGTAATGCATCCGACACGCACACACGATCAGGTTGATAAAGTCACGCGACGCAAAGAACTTTAGCGCCTGTGTTGCAGCCTCTGACGACGACGACGACGACGACGACGACGACGACGGCGCAACAGTCGGTTGTCCCGATGTGCATTGCTGCTGTTGCTGCTGCAGCGCTCTACCCGTCGCCATCGAAGTGGCCATGGCACGTTGGATCGACGCCATGCCTCCGCGGCCGCCAACGCCGCCTGCAGCCTTGCCACGCCCGCGTCCGCCGCCGGGAAACATAGTGGGTTGAGTGTTGATGAGGTGTCGACGAGATGTCGTCTCGTGCGAGGTGTCACTGTGACGATGGGAAAGAATGGCGCTGATGTGAAACGCGTCGTGCAAATGTTGACTTTTATCGCGCAAACGTCATGAGGGACGAGCGGGAGCCATGTTGCTGCTTGTGATCGACGAGCGGGGCAAGCGAGCGTCGCGGTTGTGTGCAGAAACGCTTCGCGCACTCGTGGAGGAGCAGTGGTACCGGTGCAACGCTGCTCTTGCTTTCGTGTCGGACGGCGAGCAGTTTATCGAGTGGAAGCGCCATGTCCCAGCGTGTTTCGTGTACGACAAGATGCCCGACCGAGACCTGTTGCAACGCGTCGCGCGTAGAAACACGTCGATTGCACAACAGGGTGCTGTCGGCGAGCAGCGCACGTTGTTCATCGTCGATCACCGAGACGCGTGTGATCTTTGGCACGTGGACAGCGAGACCCGCCCGGTGTTTGACGCGTCGGACGTGTTGTGTTTCGACTGGGCGATTGTTGTGCCCGCAGCAGACCTCGCAGCAGCCACGCCTCCCGCGGTGCTGGAGCGCGCCACCGACATTGTAGTTTGTGTGCTGGCCGACGCTCGACAGTCGCATCGCGTGCACGATGCGTTTGGTGCGTCCACGGGCCTTGCTACGTTTCATGCGTACGTCAATGCGTTGGACAAGGCGCGTTGTGCGCGCGCCGCACTGTGGATGCAACGCGGCGAAGGAACACATGCGCAGATCAGTCATGTAACAGCGGCCACGCACGCAGTTCGACTCGGACGACGCGAACAGTGGCAAATGAGCAAACATCTTGGCGCCACGGCTACCACGCGTACGTTGTACACCAAGTACATGCAAGTGTTTTGGCATGCACGAATACGGTGGCCTTGGTTCAACGGCGCGGCCAACGCTACGCCCCTGTGGCTTCTAAGTCGCACCGCTCGCTTGCCGCCGGCCGTGTTGCGCCGTGTATGTCTTATCCTGTCCACGTGACGCGTGTGGCGACGACGACGACGACGACGACGACACCACAACAAATGGTGGATAAACACCCGACAGACGCTGTCGCATCGGCCGTCGTAGATTTCCCGTCTCGTCGTCGGCAACGACACGGTCGCCCATGCGAGTCAGTAAAAACACCGTACCTACTCGACGTAGGAACACGGTGTGCCCCACAGCACCAACTGCATGCTCGTACGTACGACACCGTCCCCCGTACACGACCACCCACGTGCCTGCGGCAACCTTACGTTGGTACTTGCGCACAAACTCCTCGTAGACGCGCCGATTATACATTCCCAACTCGACGCTGTCGCTGCCACAAATAACATCGTCAGCGTCAACGTCGTCGTGGTCGTCGTCGTCGCACAACACGTTCCTGTACTCTACGTACGCACGCACCATTGCCTCGTGTGACTCGTCGTGATCAATCTCTGTCTCGACGTACACGTCCTGGTCGTTGTTGTCGTCGTCGTCGCCCGCGTCCGCCTGTCGTTTTCGTTTTGCGCTATACCCATCGCATTTACGTTCCGAGTTTTCGATCATGACCTGTTTTTTTGTCGGGAACACGTCAGGAGCACCTCTGCACAAGGAACGACGGCGACAGCGACGACGGCTGTGGGTGAAATGAGTGCTGCCCCGCCGCAGATTGTGCAGCGCTTTGGGATTCAAACAAAGTTGCTGATTATCAATGCTGTGATGCTAGTAGCGGCACTTGCGTGGAACGCGGCGATCAGCGAGTGGTTTAGCAACACGCCACAACTGAAAAACTGCGGCCCGTGGTTCTACGCAGTGTTTGTTACAGGCCTCGCGGTGGCCGTGTCGGTAGTAATCGACGCGGCGATCCCGGGCCAATAACAGACGCCGCGTCAAAGAGTGAAAATCACCGACCGATGAAAATCGCGGAAACACCAGCGCATAAATAAGATGCATGATCGCGACGCATTTATCACGACACGGTGAAGCGTGTGTGATCCATGGCACCAGGCGACGGCAGCGACGGCGGCGGTGGTGGCGGCGGCGGCGGCGGCGGCGGCGGCGACGACGACGAGGATGACAGACGCCACGGACGCCACGGACACGGCAACACCGTACACCCCCCTGTACCTCAGAATGTGATCATTTTCGACACGGAAACGACTGGCTTTGGCGATTCAGACGTCGTCGAGATTGGCGCGTATCGACCGGCAACATGCGAGAGTTTCAGCGAACACGTACGCCCTAGCCAGAGGATGCAGCCGGGTGCCGCGCGCGTAACGGGGTACACAGACGAGTTTCTCAAGCAGTTTCCCGCTATTGACAAGGTGTACGTGCGTTTTCACGACTGGTGCACACGATACACGCACACAGCCGCTGCTGCCGCCGCCGCCGCCGCCGGAGACGACGTTTACGTTGCCGACATTGTGTTTCTTGCACACAATGTTGTATTCGATCGCAGTCGCTTGGAGAGGAGCATGGCGCGTGCGTTGAACGACAATGAGTTTCGCCTACCGCAAAACTGGAAGTTTTACGACACACAGCCGTTCTTTCGCCAACGTGCACCGCACCTGCCCAATTACAAACTACAAACTATCATTGCGTCGTTCAAGAATGACCACAAGCAGAAACACACTGCACTCGACGACGTGTACGACCTGTGGGACGCTGTGGTGCACTTTGCGCAGACACACGACAACCCCGCGTCTCAAGTGATCGACCTGGCAAACACGACGCCAGCAGCCAAGAAACGCACTCGTACAGCAGAAAGAAACGACCCGTTGTCGCAGGCACGTTTGGAACACGACAGGTCAAGTGGGGTACTAACAACGACAACTACTACTGCGTCCACAAACAAACGCAGTCGTTTGTCAAACTATGCATACAAACCCACCTCACCAAGTCGCCGAGATAACTACGACACTGACGACACTGTAACGCCCCCCACTGTCGCAGACAGTGTCAGCACCGACGACGACGACGACGACGACGACAACAACAACACGATGGACCCGAGCATGACAGTGATCACACCCCCTCTGTGTTTGGCGGATGAGTCTGCGTCAAGACTACTCGAGTTGATGCAACGCGTTGAACAACTTCATCGGCGAGTCGGCGAAATGACACTGCACTCTCCCAGTGTTGTGCGACACATGTGCGAAGCGGTGATACACGGTGGGGACGACATTGTCGAGTTACTCGCTCAGATTCGTGCATTGTCGAAAACTTGGAACACAGCAGTGTCGTCTAGAGCCGTGTCGAGTGTGCTGGAGCGTTGCGACGCTGAACCACGTCCGCCGTCGCTGCGTACGTAAACGATATGCAATTTTCTCGGGCGCCTAACAGAGCACGTCTGTGCGACCGACGAACGTTGCAACAGCAGTAGCAGTAGCAGTAGCAGCAGCAGCAGCAGCAGCAGCAGCACACCAGTGGGCGCGCGCGATGCAGGGGAGCGACGACTACAAGCGCAAATGTGGGGGTGTTCCGTGTGACCTGGATGTTGTCAGCGACTACCACATACGGTCATCCCCATCACCACCTTTGCCGGTGACCACGTCACCTCCAACGCCACCACCCACCACACTCGACGAGTCTGTCCCCGACATGGTCGATGCCGTCGCCGCCGTCGCGTCGCCATCGCGCGGTACACACACGCCGTACGAGTGCCCAGACGCGGAACAAGACTTTAGTTGTGCGATTTCTGCTATCACAATTCTCAGGGGGTCTCTGTCACGCCTGGGTGTTTACAGTGAGGTGCAAGACGAATTGCTCGCGCTCAGCGACGACATCTTGAGAAAGGCACGGGCCAATGGGCATGCCGCTGTCAATCAGACAGTGACCCCTCGATGCGACGGGCACGGCAACAGCAGTGATGAGGATGACACGGTATCTTACGGTGATGATTACGACGACGACGAGAGCGATGAAGACAGCGACTCGGTTTGCGACGACAGCAGCGCCGACGATAGTAGCAAAGAGGGCGACAGTGACAACAGTGGTGACAGTGGTGAGTGTGGCGGCGAGGGTGACAGCAGCGCGGAGGGCGTGGATGTTTACGACGACGACGACGACGACGACGACAGCGATGGCGACACCTACAATTGTCATCAGCGACCTGCAAAACGCCACTGCCCAGACAACGGTGTGCTCGCTATGACGAGTCCGTTCCGTTTCGGTCTCCACGTGGGCATGGGCCTCGCGTGTGCAGAACTGTTGTGCAATGTTTTAGCCTCGATCGCACATCGCCGCGGGTAGTACAGTTACTGCAGTAAAATTTCATCTACCCCTCACAACACACACACACACACACACGTACACACACGCGCGCACGGTGCTATCATGGCAGTATCGACGTCAGAGCCAGGTGTAGACATGCCTCGGAGTCAGAAACGTACCACTCCGGATGACGACCAGTCGTCCTCGACTAGCACTGGCAGTCTTGACACTGCTGCTCGGCTGAAACGAATGCGCCCTGTATCACATGCGCCTTCTGTTTCGGATCAGTTGAATGAGCAGGTGTTACAGGCAAAGTTCTGGAAAGAGACCCCACGTCCACATAACACGCGCATTCGGGAAAAACAGAAACAGGCGCCCACGCCAATAACAGCAGCGCCGCTCACCTCAGCAGCGCCACCCCAAACAACATCAGCAGCAGCAGCAGCAGCAGCAGCAGAAGAACCCCCGAAAACAGCACCCCCTCCCCCCACTGTTACCGCAACAACGGCACGGACAAGGCGACGTAGGGCCGCAAGTGACGCAGCAGACGACAAACTCCCCCCGGCGACGATTCCCCCGCTTAGTGAAAGGTGTGTACCCGGCCGCTGTGCCAATGACGATGACGGCAACAGGCGTGTTTGCTCTCGGACCACACTACGCTGCCAACGTCCCGACGACTCGCGGCGCAAGGAGTTTAAGAAACCCATGGCACGCGAGGGCGAGCCGTGTGGCCCTGGTTGGTGCGAAAAGTCGGAAGATGGAAAGCGGAAGCGAGAGTTTATCTGCACCGTGCCGTCAGGGGGCACCGAACGCGTGTGCGTGAAACGTACGTCAAGACGAAAACGGAAAACGCCCGCCTCATAAGTCCCCTGGATCGGCCGTCACCGTAAGATAAACAACGTCCTCGTTCCTCCACGTAGCGTCTACAGGTGTTTCGCTGTGTCCGTACACCTCTACGACGGTCGTGTCGTCCCCGGCGAGTTTAAACACCAATACGGGGCGGCTGTCAACGTCGTTGCCCAGGTTAACAATGCTTTGCGCACCGGGTACAAGTCGCAATAGTTGCTGCATCTCGTACAACGACACGCCGTGCGCACCCTGTGTCGTCACCGTGCCGAGAAACACGTCTCCCCCGTCGGCCACGCCAAAGAACGAGCGGTCACTGCGGCCGTCGCCGTCGCCGTCAAAGTCCATGCCGTGTGGCAACGGGTGCGTGTCGTAGGGCGCGTCGAGCACGCGGCGCGGCATCAGTTGGCCTCCGTACATGAGGAGGGGGCCCGACACGTGGCGGCCCGCCTCGGTTGCCTTGCTCCGGCCAGACTGTACATTCTCGTGGATCGTTTCGACCATCGTAGCACAGCGTCGCTCTGGCGGTGCGCGCCACGTGTGCAACGACGCAAACTGATGGCGGATACGGTCGTCGGAAAGAGCGGCCATCGTGTCCGCGTCAAAGAACGACGACTTGACCATAGCGCCGTAACCAGAGCCGCTGGTGAGCAGCGAACGCGCGCGTTCAAACGCATCGCTTTCGTTGCCACAGCACCGTTGCTTCATGCAGCCCCCACGAATGCGCGCAATGTTCACCGTGACAGAGGGCATGACCGCGCCACGCGTGTCGGTAACGAGCGCCATGAGTTGCGGGGGCACGATAATGTGAACGACGCTCATGTCCCTCGCTATCTCACTGCCCGTGGTGTACGCTGCGCGTAGCATGCTAACGTCAACGAGGTTCGACGTCAGATTAACAACGAATCTGGCCGTTTGTACACTGGGGGCGCCCCGTTTCGGACGCTCGTCGACGCGCATAGGCTCACCCGTGTAACAGGTGGGGTGCAGCCGCGCAACCTCGTCGGGCACCGTCTTTTCGGCGCTCATGTCCCACAGTTTCTGCGTCGGCGAGACGCATCCATTGTACGCAACAAAGGCGTCGCGGTCGACAGCGGCAAGACGCGACATGCGCACGATCGTGTCGTACAACCGCACGTTGCACTGCTCGCGCAGTGCGTCCTCGACAAACTGTTGAAGTTCAACGTCGTTACCATTGTACACAAAGGTGTACGGGACACGGGCGTGGTAGAAGAACACGGTCACGGGGCGGAAGCCACCCTCGGCAGTGCGAGGCAGGCCTGCTTGGCCGCAGAAGCGCCGCACGCGACCGATCAACTGCTCGCGATCCGTCTCCGACACCGGAACCTCTGTAACATGCAGGTACGGAACGTCAAACAGACTGACGCCCTCCTTGAGGCGCTCGAGTAGGATGATGCGCGCCATCTCGCCGTGTAGGTTGCTCGTGCGTGAGTTGACAGCGTCGAATAGCGCCTTGACAATCTCGCCCTTGCGGTTTGGGTCATCGACACCACCGCCACTGCACGATCCACTCGTCGACGGGGTGATCTGTCGTAACAACACAACGCGGTCACTGTCGCTGCGTCCACGCTTTGTGTCGGGCTTGTGCTCACTTTGGAACGTGATGTGCGCCGTCGGCACACCCGTGTTGTCGTCGTCGCCACCCTTGCCGCCGCCGCGTCGCTCAAACTTTGCATTGTAACACACGGCCCCAAAGCCGTCTTGCACCAGCACCTCCTTTTGCAACGGTGCGCCCCAGCCCTTGTCGAGATCAGAGAACACAACGTGCTTAAACGTGCGCCCGTCGTGTGCAGCCCTGTCCGCCTCGTCGAGCGCATGGATATTCTGAACGACGCGCCACATGATAGAGGTGGTAGGCTTGTCTCGCACGATTCGCTTTGCCACCTCGGTCCGCTTTGCCTGTGTTAGAAAGCCGTGCGCCTTTGCGTCCACCATTGTAGCGCGTTGCACGCATCGAGCAATGTAGCCAGGAGTGCGTTTCCCGCCATGCTTGACGACGATACTACGCGACTGTGAAAGTGTGCGACCCGTGGGCGTCATTGCGTCAAAGGTCCACTCCTCTGGCTCTACCTCCATCGGGCGCACGTCGCCGCCACCACCACCACCGTCGCCGTCACCGTCACCGTCACCGTCACCGTCACCATCACCATCACCATCATCCCCCGGTGCCGCTTTGGCCTTTGCCTTGGCTTTGGCCTTTGCCTTTGCCTTGGCTTTGGCTGTGGCTTTGGCTTTGGCTTTGGCTTTGGCCTTTGCCTTGACAGGGACCTTTGCCTTGCCTCCAGCCAGCGGCATGTCGTCATCGGCATCTCCAGCAACAGCCGCGCTTGCCTTGCTACACCCGCGACCCACTGTCCACGCACACGGGTCGCGGGCATCGCAATCGATGCGCTTCAAGCCTGAACAGCCCCCCTTTGCCTTTCTTGTTCCCATAGACGCACTCGCTCCCGTTGCCTTGCGACACCGCTTGTCCCACTCACACGCGGGCGGTGTGCATGCATCCTTGCGGCGACCCGAACACGCGCCGCCGCCCCCACCGCGGGCACCGCCGCCACCGCCGCCGCCGCCGCCTGTTTTAGCAGCGCCTGCCTTGGCCCGTGCCACCTTGGGCTGCATCGTGTCGGTAAACCTTTGGCGAAACTCGTCGTCGTTGGCGCAGTAGGTGTGTGCTGCCTCGTGGTCGAGGGGTACGTCAATGTTTTCGACGGTCATTGGCGCAAAGAAGTCGGGGCCCTTAAAGTGCAGGTACGAGATGGCACCGCGTGCGTCCTCTTGGAAGCGCACGATGCCCTCGCCGCTCGGGCTCATGTCGTCGCCACTCATGTCGTAGCGCTTACGAAACGCAGCCTCGGTTGTGGGGAAGCGATCGGTCGTGTACAGCAGGTTGAGCATCCTTGACAGGCGCATCGGGTCGCACGGGTCGGTTGGCGTTGCTGTGGCAAGTACCACACGAACGCCGTCTTCCACACCCGACCTGGCGTACGAGCGCCGAAACGCCTGTGACAGTAGCAGCGGGTAGCCGCCGACGTCGGCGCGTGGCACGTTTGGTCCGACTTCCTTAAACTCGAGATGCTCAAACACCTTGTGTGCCTCGTCGAACAACACAATGGTGCGCCACAGAGGATCGTTTGAGTGCGCGCGGCGATCGGGCGTGTTGAACAGGCGTCGCGCCAGTTCCTGCGACGCGTGGTTTGACAGTAGGTTTGCAAACTGCCATAGCGTCAACTTGAAGATGTCGCGACCCTCGGCGAGTGGCCGATCGACGCCGTCGTCGCGGAAGCACCATGCGTCCTGCTTGTAGACGTTGATGTTGCGCGGGTGTGCCACCCACATCACTCGCCACCCTGCGCGCGCAAACTCCTGGCCAATCGACAACAGTGCACACGTCTTGCCGGTACCAACCGACCACCACATCAGCAAGCCGCGAGGCCCGTCGTCGAGAGTCGACATGGACGACGGCGTCAGGTAGCGGGACACCATCACCTGGTACGGGTTGCGGCGACGACGCGTGGGCTGGGCTGCCTTTGTGCCGCCGCCGCCGCCGCCGCCCTTGTTGTCGCCGGCAGCGGCACTCGGCGCCGCCACACGACACCCCGCGTCCTTGAGATCGGCGCTCGACCAGCCTGGGAACGCGTCTTGTAGCCGTTCGCGCACGGCCGCTTCCCACTCGTCCAGCGGCGCTGTCCACGGCAACTCAATGTTACGCCACCGTTCCCGTTCGAGTCGGTCGACGATGAGTAAACAGAGACGATGCCCCAGTGGCATTTTCATGTCGGGATTTCGCTTCAACGCGGCCTGGTCGACCTGGGCACTTCGGTGAATCACTCGTTGCAACGCAGCGACGACCTGCGTGTCCTCGAGGGCTCGTTCCGCGGGAGACCTGTTACCGCCGCCGCCGCCGCCGAGTAGAATGGCACGGGCATCGTCGGTTGTCGAGATGGCATCGTTGTCGGACACGACGACGTACATCTCTAAGAGTTGCTCCACCGTCACCAGGCCGCGTGTCACGGCGACGGAGAGATTGACGTTCTTGCACGCCTCGATGCGCACGACGCAGTTGCGCGGGATGCCCAGGTCGTCAGAGAGATACTCGGTCAGCGCCTCGGCGTCAAAGGCACCCGACGAGACCTGCAGAAACTGACAAAGTTCCTTGCGCGTTCTTGGCTGTGTCTTCACTCGCCCTCCTGGTGCGTTGGCCGACGCAGCGTCTACAGCGCGTTGCTTGTCGACTGCGCCTACCGACGCAATCTGACGCCGTGTAGCGGCACGCAGCATGTCGGTGGTAAACGGGAAGCGGCGATCGCACCGCGCCGCGCCACACACTGACGCGGCTGGCTGTACTCGCAACGCACCCACGCCGCCATCGGCGTCGTCTTCGCGCGCCATAAACGACTGGCACCGCGCGGGCACCGTGTACGTACGTCCAGCGCGCTCTGCCAACATTGCGCGATCAACATGGTCGATACACTCGGCGGCGGCGTTGTAGTACTGCGCGTCGAGTGTTGGTTGTCCGGGGGGTGATGGTGGCGGTGCTAGGTGTCGAGGAGAGTCTGAACTGTCATCGCCGCCGCCGCCGCCGCCGCCGCCGCCGCCGCGCCGAGGAGACGCCACCAACATCGGGAGCCCTGGCACGTCAGGCGCCGGGGCTCTTGATGGCGCCTTGACACGGCGTCGGCGCACTGGGCGTTGACGAGTCGTCCGTCGCTGACGAGGGGCCTCCATCTGAGCGTTGCTCGTGATGCGATGCAGAGGCAGAGGCCGACGAGTTGTGCCGTGACGCTATCATGGACATAGATATTTTACAAAATGATTTATCAACAGAAACGGACCCCCGTGTTTAACGTGTTGTGTGGCGTGTTTGTGGGGGCTGCCTGTGTTGCGCGTACAAACCACGTGCGGCGCCATGTCGCACAGCATTAGAGCCATGTTTGAAAAGAAGCACACGCCTGTAAACAACAACGCCCCGACCCCACGCGGGGAACACGTGGCACTGCCTGTACCGATTCCTCCCCCACAACTACCCCGCACATCAGGCGTGCCAGCCCCCGCGGCGTCGACGGCACTACCGCCTCCAAGGCCACTTGCCCCTACGCCGTCGACTACACCAAGCCCGCCGCATCCCGCAACAACACCTCCCACGCTGCCCTCTCCGAGACCCCCGCGCCCCGCTGTTACGCCACAACAGGGCGGGGCGGGCAGAATCACAAAGGGTGTGAATGGCGGTGCTCCACGCTCCATTGTAACAGGGCACCCAGCATCGAAACGATCCAAGCACGCTGCGCACTCTACGACGAAATCGCGACGTCTGCACCGCGCATTTATAGACGACGCAGCAGACGACGACGACGACGACGACGACTTTGGTGATCTGTGTGACAGAGAAGACGAGGACGACGACGACGACGACGACGAGGACGACGAAGATGACGACGACGATGGATTTATCGTCAGCGACAGCGATGGAGACGACGACGGCGGCGACGACGACGACGACGACGACGGCGGCGGTGGCGGCGACTGCCGCAGTCAACGGCGTAGCATCACGATGCCTGCTCGTTTTAGTATGCAACAGCGAAACGCCCCTCTGATCGATTGTGTTACGCAACTACTGCGCACTCTTGCGCTTGTCGTAGAGTTGCGTGCCTCGCCAGACGATTGGTGTGATGATGATGCCGAAGCGTTTCAAGCAGTCGTAACACGTGTGCACGGGGAGTTTTCCACGGCGTATGACCGGTTCTCAAATGCTACGGTCGGTGACGCCGCCGCCGCCGCCGCCGCCGACACGTCCGTTGCCGACACGGATGTAGTGCGTCGTATGTGCGAGTCTACGCTCTTGACACGACAGCCTGTTACACCCCGGGGCGGCACGTCGTCGTCGTCGTCGTCGTCGAGGTGTGACCAATGTCGTCGCGACACGCCGCACGACGACGATGGCGGCGGCGGCGGCGGCGGCGGCGGCGGTATGTACACTGTCAGGCTGGGTGGTCGGACGTACGACCGGCATATGCTGTCACGCTGTCGCTCGCCATGGCAATTCTTAATGCACCTCGGAGCGGCGCGGCAATGCAAAATGCGCTCGTTTACGCTAGACGAGCGGTGTACGCGTCAATTGGTGTGGGTACACGTGTGCTATCACATCCTAGCGCACATGGGCCTGCGTGTTATTCACTCTAATCGCCCACTCCTTTCGACCGAGTGGATCGAAAAGCAAGCGCGCGACGCCGTCGCATCTCTCGACGGGTGTTTAGCGCGCTTATCTGCCACGCCGCCGCCGCCATAGTTGCTGGCAAACAAAACAGCACTGGGGGTGTCTGTTCGCCACAATTTATTCTGCAACACAAGTAGAGACCACCCCTGCCGTGTAACAGCGCGCCCTGCGATGACGAACAGCACCGAGACTGCTACCGAGACAACGCCTGCGGCTGCGGTGGCTGCACCGACCGTGGCCACTCCGCAAACCCTGTACAGCGCCGGCGTGGACCAATTCAACTCCCCGGCCCTGTCGTATGCCTATGGTGCTGTGCGCGGCCTGTTCGAGTACTATGCTGGCACGCAGATTGGCCGGTACGCGGGTTCGTACTGGCCCAGTTCCATTGACGAGATTGAGCCCGGTCTGTACGTCGGTGACGTTGCCGCTGCGCATAACCTCGAGGCTCTGCGCGAGCGCGGCATCACACACGTCGTGTGCACGGTACTTGGCATGCCGTTTCCGTACCCCGCAGAGTTTAAGTACCACTACGCGGGCCTGCGCGACTGTGTGAGCGAGGACATTTCGCAATGCCTGTATCCGGCAGTGTGCTTCATCGATCAAGCAATCAAGCACGAAGGAGGCAAGGTGCTTATTCATTGCATGAAGGGCGCGTCGCGAAGTGTGACTGTTGCCGCCGCGTATCTCATGTGTCACCACAGGATAAGTGCCAGGGACGCAATCGAGCGCATCCAGGCTGCACGCCCCGTGGCCAATCCAAACCCAAAGTTTCGAGAGGACCTGCAACGTCAAACATGGGCCTGTTCCCCGCCCTCGCCGCCGCCGCCGCCGCCGATGATCGACGACGAGACAGAGCGCGAGGGTGTGTAACAGCAGCAGCCGCGCCGGTGCGGTGATTGGTAAACAGTAAGATCGCGTACCACGTTTATGTGAGTGTGTATGGGTGTGTGTGTGTTGCCTAGGCACGTCGCTTTGCCGCCGTTGCCTTCTTCTTTCGTGGCGCCGACGTCTTCTTGGCTGCAACCTTGCGCTGCACCGCGGCCCCGGCACCACCGGTCGCGCGGTTCTTGTACTCTTGACGTGCGGCCTCTGACAGCGCCTTCCACTTGGGGCCAAGGCGCATTGCCACCTCCTTGACGGCCTCGTCTCCGCGACGCTCGCCCGCAAAGTGCTCCTTGTAGAACAGGGTGTAGCCGGTCATGGCACGCTTGGGCTTGGGCTCGCCGGTGGCAGTGGTCTTCTTGGTCTTTCTCGTAGTCGGCGCCTTCTTTGGGGCCACAGCGATGACGGCGGGGGCGGCGGGGGCGGCGGCGGCGCCAGTCTTGGAACAGCAGCCGCCATCAAACGAGTACGAAGGGGGACAGCGGAAGGCTGCCGACGAAGGTCGCGCAACGATATGCGGCGCAACACCGGTGCTACACTGGCGTGCGCCCTTGGAGGGGGTTGACACGTTGCCGCAGCAATTGGTGTGTGCATTGTACAGCATCGGGTGGTCGCACGTGGCAGTCGCAATGTGACCCCTGACACGCACTCGAGGGGCATGACACGCGCTGGCCGTCGTCGCCGTCTTCTTCGCCGTCTTCTTTGCAGACTTTCGAGGAGGCATTGGGGGTGGTGTGAGAGTGCGTCGTTTACAGCACGTCGCGTTGCACTACGTGTCAGCACAGAAAGTTTTCCACGGGCCACCCGACGCGCTTTCTATTCCCTCTTTCTCTTTCGCGGCTGATACTGAAGCAGGTCAGCCAAGATGTCGTCCATGTCCTGCATGCCAGCATCATAGTTTTGGACGCGCTTGGGTGGCAACGGCGGGGGCACGCGTTCGGGCATCAGTGGCGGCGGAAGTACCGGGGTGGGCTTGGGTGGCAACGGAGGCGCCCAGCGTTCGGGCATAAGCGGTGACGGCAAGGCATGCTTTGGGGGCAAGGGCGGTCCGCGCTTAGGGGGCAAGGGCGGTCCGCGCTTGGGGGGTAAGGGCGGCAAGGGCTTTGGAGGCAAGGGCGGTGCGCGCTTCGGGGGCAACGGTGGCAGCCAGTAATTGGGCGGCGCCTGGTGTTGTGGAATAAAATAGTCTCGCGCAGGCAGCGCTGGGACCTGGTAGGTTCGAGTCGACGACGCGTCTGCTCGTTTGCGGCTCGGCGCCGCCTTGGCAGTCGACGGCGTGGCAGCAACCTTTACCCATCGGTGATACTTGCCGCTTGCCACCGGCTTCGACTCCCATTTCACACCGTTGCGCGTCATCACACGTCCCGGGCACTCGTTGGCCGGAAACGCAGGAGACGGGCGGTTCTGGTACTTTCGATCAAACTGCTCGACGCACCCTCGCGGTACGGCGGGCGCAGATGCCGTCTTTGTCGCTCGCTTTGCTGGGGTTTTCGCAGCCTTCCTGCCACCCGAGGCAGCCTTCTTCCGCGACGCTGTCGCCTTCTTCGTCGCGGTCTTTGTCGGAGGGGGAGGCGTCGACGCCGCCACCTTCCTTATCTTTCGCCCTACCGTTTTCTTGTCCATCGGCATCTTTGCTACGTGTGCGTGTGTACGTGTGCGGGGGTGCGCGTGTGCGTGCGTGTGTGTGTGCGCGCGTGCGTGTGCGCGTGCGTGCGTGTGCGTCCCTGATCGGATGAGTAGAAAATTATCGACCGCCACAACCTGTATTACTACTACTACTACTACTACTACTACTACTACTACATGTTGTATCGCCGTGGCACTGGTTCTACGTATCCAGGCAGCGCGTGTTGATCCTTGTTGTGATACAGCGAAAATGGGTGAATCTCCGAGTACAGCGCCGGACGCTGCCAGCGTGGCCACGGTCCGTACGCGTGTCCGCTCCACTGCGGCTGTTGGCCAACAAAGCGCTGGGCACGTGGCTGTGGCCACCAGAGGCCGCGCAAGGGCCGCCCGACGTCCTCCAACACGTGCCCGTACCGAGTGCCAATCGGGTTACCTCGTTCGCCTGCAATCGCACGCACACGTGCATTCTCGTCAAAGCCCTGGTACAAGTGGTCCGGGTAGCCGTACCAGTCAGAGCACAGGCGTCGTTCGTCGTAGCCACAGGCGCCGCTGGTGCGCACCGACACGCCGTTCGTCGCCGTGCCAACGCGTGGCACAAGTCCCGTGTTGTCGCGATTCGTCCACCAGTGGCGCCAAAGACTTGGGTCGGCACCGCCGCCGCTCATCGTCGAGGTGCCCACGAACGGTGTTACGCAACTAGATAATGGCCATGAGATTTTTGCGATCACACTCGTCCTAGTTGTCTCTCACAGTCGGCAACACTTTCACACAGGTGCCAACGCGACGAGTCGGTGACAGGAAACGATGAATCCATTGACGTTGCGGCAATACGCTCCAGCGTCGCCGTGTGAAATATCCGCCACCCCAGCGTGTTCTGCCGCGTCGAGTGCCGCCGCTGTCGTTGACCTCTAGCGTGTATAACATTGGCGTGCGCGCGTTGTAACAGCACCACCACTGCGCTCGTGTTTGAACAAAAGTCATACACCCAACGTTGTTGTTGGTGCTGGTGCTGTTGTTGCCACCGCGCGTTGCTACATAGGAATATCCTAGCCAGACACAACAGCCACTGGGGGTCCCGTGCGTGCACGCACGCAACAATGTCATCGCGCTTGTCCAGCGTGATCATCTGATGCAGCGAAATGTTGTCGCGAATCGTCCCTCTCAGTCTGCCACATTGCATTGCGATTGGCATCTCTGGTTTCTTGGATAACATGAATAGGGATTCGTCTGTGGCACAACGCAGGAGAGGGCGATCGGCGGTGAACGACGACGGTGCTCGCACCAGGCGTCCATGTTCAGACCAGATGATTGCATCAGCGTTCTCAAAGTCACAAAAGTAGTCAAACGGTAGGGAACTCGATCCATATGTGCAAATCCCACTACGAGGGGCAAACATCACCATGATCCCGGCGGTCTCGCCGTGTAGTATCTCTTGCTGTACCAAGTTGGATGTCTGTGTGCGTGACAGGCACGTGCGTGGGTACACGCGCACGTTGTTTGAAAACTCTAGTCGCACAGTCGAAACATCCATAGGCACACTCCATCCCTCGAACATCACGCACACACACACGCACACACACACACACACACACACCAGACGCAACAAAGGGCCTGCACAGGCAAGTCGGTGAGTTTCTCTGTATTTATCAGCCACGGCCATCTAGTCCATGTCGACTACTTGAACCGTCGCCAAGGATGACGGCGGCGCAGTCGCAGCCCCGCCCGTTAGCCGTGCCAACAACACTGGTTCGCCGAGTTGCTGCTGCTCAACGTATCCTTGGTGTTGGTGAGCGAGGTGTGTGTAGCCACCAAGGTGGTGGTTGGCAACGGCACCGCCGGGACGGGGCTGCTGTTGCTGTTGCTGTAGCAGCGATAACAGTTCGGGGGTCAGTCCCTGTTGCACTGTTACAACCTGCGGCCCGCGATCGACGTCACGACGCAGCGTACGCACCTCGGAACGTAGTTCCCAGTACGCGTACGCAATGGTAGCGACAACGCCACTCGCTACAAGAATACCTAGCATCTGCACGTCGCCCGCGCACGGGGGAGTGTTCTGGTACAGGGCGTAGACGATTTCTGAGCGTGTCTACGCGCTTTGCCGCGCCTCGCGTTCCTTCTCGTCGACGACGGTTCTGTACGCAACAAACGCACCTACGCCGATGATGGCAACGAGGATAAGAATGGGAACGATAATGGGCACCCCGCTGCTGCTGCTGCTGTCGCCGCCGCCGCCGCCGCCGCCGCCGCCGTGTGACCCCAAAGTCGGGGGGGTTGCACGTGTACGCAACTGTGACGGATCGAGCCCCCATCTGCGCAAACTAGACGTCGGGGTTTCGCTCATTGCAAAAGTAAAGTCAAACACAAACACCACCCCACCACCACCACCACTCGCAACGCCGCTGTTGAGTTGTGACGCGCATAAAAACGTGCGACATTCGTACGCACCTGGTACAACACTTTCTCCGCGTGATGATAACAGGCGCACGCACGCATACCTTGACTGGCGTCGTCGCGCTCGCTGTTGAAACCGTTGTTGTCGTCACAACTCTCTGCAGCCGCATCGCCGTGTACCAAACGCACACGCACACACACACACACACACACAGCATACCCCCGCTGTAGCCACAATGTCGGGCGGCGTAGACTTACACGAAAACCCGGTGACGCCGGTCACCATGTCTGGCGCGCAGTACGCGCCGTACGCGCACAACATGCTAGGGTACAACCCGTCGCGTGTACTTACAATCGACAGCCGCGATCGCGACCGGTGTCGGTACCCGAGTGCAAATGAGTTTTCGGTACGGTTGCAGCGTGAGTTTAAGAAGGTGTACTCAATTGCGTTACGCATGGCGATTGTGCCAGCAGTGGAGTCTACCACCGAGCACTACTGTGTCCTTCGCTCAGACAGTCTCAACAGCGACGGTCAAAACCTTATCCAGGGCGCCGTGTCTACCGACCGCGAACAGCGCAACCCCGTGTTTGACCGCGGCTTTGCCATCGTGCCGTTCCGCCGTGACTTGCCGTTCGAGGGCACGCCGGCGTATCGGCCGGGCACAACAGTGTACACACCGACCGTGTACACCAAGCAGTTCTCGCCGCCGCTCGCTTCGCTCGATCGCCTAGACTTTGTGCTGCTAGTGCGCGGCAACGGCGACTTTCCCGTGCTACACCCGTTGCCCAAGGAGCCACCGGGCACACCGACCGACCCCAGGAACAATGTCTTGTACGTTTTGGAGATTGTGTCGGCAGTGTAGTCGTGTGTGTGTGTGTGTGTGTGTGTGTGTGTGCGTGCGACGACGACGGGCGGACGTTGACGCAATAGTCTACGTCAAAGAGTCTAAACTTTTTTTGTCACGCCCTATCCGTGTTGAATGCTACACACGACACGCAATGCAGCAGGCACCGGCACCACCGTCGGCGTGGACACGATTTGACCCCTCGCGATGTGATGCCGGCGTCAGGCGGGAGTTGTGTGCATTATACGAGTCGGACGTTGCGCGCGATTCTGTAACTGCTGCGGCGGCGCTGCCGATGCCGACAAGAGAAACAGGCACTGTACGCGTCGTATCGTGGAACGTGCACCAGTGGTGCGACGCACAAGGCAACGCGAGTCGAGACAGACTCGAGCAACGGATCGTGGCACTAGACGCAGACGTCGTGTGCCTACAGGAGGCGACAAACGTGTTTCGCACACACTCGCGGCTAGGTGGCACTCGTGGCTCGTTTGACAGCGGCGCGTTCACGTACACCGAGGGCGACATGTTCACAACAGTGTTCTGCAACCAGCGTCGCCTGGTGCAGCAACAGCAGTACTCACCGCCGTGTTACACACAGGGAGAGGCGCGCTCGGTCGTTGTTACACTCGACAGAACGACAGACGCTGCGCCGCCGCCTCTCACGATCGCATGTGTGCACTTTGACGTCCATGACAGCACCGGCGAGGCGCGTAGGTTGCAAGCGAAGCGCGTCGATCAACTCATTGGCGCACGGCGCAGAAACGTTCTCGTAGTGGGTGACTTTAACGCGTACGACTACGACGACAATGCGTGGCTGCGTGAACATGACCGGGCACGCGGGGTGGACTGTGACAGTGGTGCGGCGCAGGCAGGCCTGTCGACGTTGCGCGACGCTGGCTTTGTCAGTGTGATGACGGAACGTCCCACGTACACAGTGTGGTCGGCACGCACGGTCGACCACGCGCTGGCACGGTCGCTCGACGACTGGCGCGTCGTCGACGCGCGAGCACTGGCGGTGCCGGGTAGCGACCATCTGCCGCTCGTTGTCGACCTCGCACCGATAGGCAGATAGATAAACATAAACTAAAACGAAAAAGTTTTACTTTTTGGCGCCGTGAGCGCGAGCCTGGCGGTCCACAACGTCGACAAACGTGTCAACGTCGCCCGTACTGGCCGCGCCGAGTACCGTGTCGACTGCGCCGTCGGGAATGTCTGCCAGCATCCTCTTCAGGTCGGCGGCGCGCAACGACACTAGTTGGTCGCTCACTTCGGGCATTGCGTTCAGCGCAATCGACAACATTGGGCTCTTGAACAGGTCGGCGATCACCCTGTCGAGGTCGGCGTCGGGGATGCCGTTGATGATGCCCTTGAGACCGCCGTTTGACGCGTCGTTTGACTTGCTCAGTTTTGTCAGCACGGCACGCAGTGCCGGTGTTGACATCACACGCGCGATGATGCCCTTCACGTCCGCCTCGGATGGCTTTCGTCCACCCTGCTTCATCGCACCCATGACCAGGCGCATGTCTGAGGGACGAATGGCTGCAAGCACCTCTGGCAGCACCTCGTCAAAGTCGATCCCGTCGAGTATCGTTTCAAAGGTAGCCAGGCCCCCGGATGCCGTTGCCGGTGTCGTAGGGGCCGCCACTGTTTCCGACTTACTGGCATTCTCAGTCCTTTGCTTAATCTGTACACCGGCCTTGTACAATGCGTGTATAAACAGCGCAATGGGCTCCCTTGTCGCGACCGAAAAGGATTGCCAGTGTTGCGCAACACCAAGGTCCTTGATGCCAGCAATGTGCGGCGCAGCAGAGGTCATGAATCGGTCCACGTCCTTTTCCAACAGGTCAGCATGGGGGGTCACTGCCTGTACGTACGCGAACAGGGGCAGTGCAAACGAGGCCTCGCTGCTACGAAACGAGTCGAGGAGGTTGAGGAACTTGAGACATCCTGCATTCTCGGCGGGATGTGTGTTGGCCGGAAACACGCGCGTGCGCACCATCACGATAAACTGGCGCATGCCATTGTTCCACCTCTCAAACGTAGTGAGGCGAGCCACCTGTTCTGCCAACCGTGCGTCAAAGGAAGCAGTCGCCATGGACTGCTGGGGGGTGCTGCTGCTGCTGCTGCTGCTGCTCCTTGACAACTACAAGCACGCGCGCGCACTGTGCCTCTGTTGACTCAAGTTGTCGAAAATAGCATGATCCATAGTGACGCGCGCGCGCCGCCGTGTTACCGCGGCGGGAGCGAGTTGTGAATGGGCCCTCTGCGCATCGTGTTCTCGACCCAGTCAGAAGGCAGGTCTGTTTGCGCTCCGCGGTTTGCCCAGGTTTTAGAGCCCGCCTTCCACACGAGTGTTCGCACGACGTGCTCGCGTGCTCGGCGCGAGTCGGCATCGACAGGGTTCACGGTTCGACGTGCCAACGAGTAGGCGCACTCGTGGCGCCCATTCTTAACGACCCATTCAACAGCATCGGCCTCACACATCGTCGTTGCTACACGTTCGCCTGGTGGCCACGTTGTCGTCGTCGTCGTTGTTGTCTCTTGTTTGCGCTCGTACACGGCAATCTCGGCTTGTTGTGTGTGTTTGTGTACCTTGCCCTTTTGATGCTTTGGCATCTTCGTAGGGCGGCGGCGGCGGCGGCGGCGGCGGGGGCGGGGGCGGCGACTGTCGCGTGTCACAGCGGGGGGATGACTAAAAACAACACGGTCCCCCCGCGCGGTCTGTATCACTGTTGATTTTATGTACGTAATACACGTCGTTGGAAGCACACTGCTACTACACACATACGGGGCAGGCCACGATGCCACCGGACACGGGAGAAACACTGCTGCACCTCGCAAGCGTTCTCTCGAGAAACCTGGCCAACGAAGGACATCGACATATGGTGGCGCACCACGGCGCGTGTGAAACAAGTGACCGGATCGTTGCCCTGGCAGAGGTGATCGGGCCTGTTCAACACTGCGTGCGCTCCAGCGACTGCTCTCACCGCGTCGTGTTTCACAACCCCGCCGACGCTCGTTTTGCCGCGCTTGAAGCGCACGTGTTAACAGACAGCGTGTATTTCTCCTACGACGTTACACGCCGACACGCGCCGCGTGTCGAGCGCTTAGCACGGGCGTGGCGTCGACGTGGACCGATGCATCGGTTTTGGGCATCGCTGTACACGCGCAGCGTACAGAGGTCGCGTAGTATGCGACGAAAAGAGCGCGAGTTTAACCGCATACTGTTCCCCCACGGCGAGCGCATTGTGACTACTACATGATGGCAACGGGGGACGCAGGCACGGGCATAGAGGCACACTGCTGCTGCTGCTGCTGCTGCTGCTGCTGCTGTTGCCGTAACAGTAAACATTTGTGACCATGGCGTGCTACAACCATGTCGTAGAATCCACTGTAGCGCACGAAGGTAGCACGAATAGTTGCGTCTTTCAACCACAGTGGTGCCATCGCAGTCGCGTCGGGGTGTTTGTTCGAGTAGCCAAACACAAACACAATTGTGCGCAAGTGCGGCACCAACCTTGGTGTACGTCGGTCGCGCAACGTCTCCGAGACGCAGCGCGCAACCGACTGCGCCGCGCGAGGCCCTGTAATGCACGCCGAGTACAGCGTGTTAATCATCAGGTACGCTGAGCACAACAGCGCGGCCGACCACGTTCGTAACAGCACGGCGCTCCAGTCTGCGTTGGCCTCTGTAATGATTTGTACAATCTTTTCACGCTGTACCACGTCGAGAACCGCGTGCGGTGTGTGCCAGGGTCCGTGCATCGCGTACGGATCCAGACCACGGCGACGAATTGTCGCACACTGCATCGCCATCGTCGCGTGGGTGCGTGGGAACGTGTCCTCTGCGGCACGCTCGAGAATTATGCCACGTATGACGTGCGACACGGCGTTGCTTGCCGATGTAGGGGCCACGGCGTTGTCGTCGACGTCGCCACCGCTGCGCACAAATAGATCCTGAAACACGCACAGCATCTGGAAGAGACCCAGCCTACACTCGCTTCTTGCCCCCGCGTCTGCCCGTTGCAGCAGGTTGCGGGTGGCACTGATTGCGCGCGTCACGTCAGTTTCTGCCATATAACACAGCGTGTAGGCCAACGAGTGTGCCGAGTCTATCACGCGTCGCGACCACAGATCACGAATACGCATGTACACGTCATCATGGGGCATTGTAGTAGTGGTGGTGGTGGTGGTGGTGGTGGTGGTGGTTGCTATGCACGCTGGCGGCGACCGCGTCACTAAAAGACATACAGCGCGTAAAATAAAAATGACGTTCCGGATATATTTATTTATTATAAATATCGCGAGTATGCAATATCAAGGCAAACGACTCTTTTGGTACCACCCCCTGGCCGGTGCGTTCCCCATACGAGTCTGACATCATAGCGTGTCCAACAGCCGACGCCCCCCCCCCTCCCGTTAGGCTCTCGGGGTGACTCTGGCCATGTTTTCTTCCCCCAGACACTGTTACGCCATTGTGTGTTGCTTATAGGAGCCTCGTGAACACTCTAGTTTTTTGTACACCCATGTCATCACAACACGTTGCTGTGACGACGACGACGACGACGACGACGACGACGACGACGACGACGGCGGCGGCGACAATGGACAGTCGGGTCGGTGACGACGTAGACGACGACGGCAGCAGCGACGGTGAGGATTATCTGTTGGGGAGTGGATACGGCTGCCAAGTGTGGTCGGTGGTGACGCGCGACGCGAGCGTTGAGCCGTCACGACGGGATGGCCGCCGAAGAATTGTAGAAAAGAGGTTTGACGCGGCCATGTATACCGACGAGGTTCCCATCTGCGCGCGCATCAGACAACTACAGCAGCGGCGCGCCGACGACGACGACGACTATGACGACAACGACAACGAGGGTGCCCAGGCACGCCGGTACGTCGTACGTTTTCTGGACATTCGGGGCTCACCCGAGACACTCGTGATGGAACTTGCCGAGTGCACACTGGCATCTGCAATCGAGCATCGCTCGCGCCACGTCGCAGACGGACTGCGTGTGCGCTCGCGTGTAATGTTACAGGTGCTGGACGCCGTTCACTTTCTTCACGAGCGCGCCATCGTTCACCTAGACGTGAAACCCCACAACGTACTGATGTTCCCCGACGCCGGCGGCGGCGACGGCATGCGTGCAAAGTTATGCGACTTTGGCCTATCGCACGACATGACGCGAGTGCGTGAGTTGTCGTTCCCAGCCGTTGCGACAGTGATGTTCAGGCCGCCCGAGGTGATGTTGTCGAACCGGGCGTACACGCTTCGAGAGGCAGCGGCACTGGACGCGTGGTCATGCGGTGTACTGTGGCTAGCGTTGGTACGTCTCAATGTTCTTGGGCCGTTTGCCAACGGCCTTGGCAGCGAGTATGGTACTCTCGTTGCCATGTTTCAACTCTTGGGCACGCCGCATCGCGACGATGCGCCGCGCACATGGTCTCTCTTTGGCGACGGTAGTGCGTTCCCGTTTTATCACGGTCGCCGCGTTGACTTGGACCAGTTGGCAAACGGTTTGCTTCAGTACGACAACACGCGTCGCACGACGGTCGCGGTTGCGCGGCGAACACTCGAATCGTTCCTCGCCATCACAGCACCCCTGCCGCCCGTTTCCGATGCATCCAGACTCACTGTTGATACCACCGTCGCCGCCATTGTCCGGACAGGTATGGTATGACAATGACAGCACCGCGCGGCGACACGTCGCGTGGCGCTTGTGTTGCGCTGAGTTGGCGAGCATTGCCGTTGATCGCGACAATGCGTCTGCACACCGGCGACTCGAGCGCCTGTGTGCATGTGCGTCTTCCTGTGAGTTTGAGACGATTTACGAGTGTTGCCGGGTTTATGCACACCTTCGTCGGCGTACGACAATGACAACACGGGAGGAGAGGAGGAGGCAATGCAAGTTGTAACCGTCGATCCTAGTGCTGTTACACTCAGCGCGCGCTGCGCAGGCGACGCATTGGCAACACGTGCACCTCGCGCGGTGGCACGGCATAGTGATGCCAGCCGTCACTCTGCTGTACACCCAACACGTCACGCCATTCGGCCTCGACGAGTGTCTTGCCGCGGTGTAATTTTTCGAGGGTCTCGTAAACACGCGCACACGCTGCCGACGCCATCCGCAGCCTCGACCATCGGCGTCTCAGCAGCGTACGACATGCCATCTCGTCGAGCACGACGTATCTAAACGTGTAACACCCCATCTCGTCGTCGAAGCGCGCCGAGTAGTTTGCATTGTCTGTCAGCGCGCGTCGCGCCGTGTCAAACGCGTGTCTGTCGCGGTGATACCTGTCGTAGCACCTCGCCAGGCTGTCGTCGTCACACCAGCGGCCAGGCGAGCACAGGGGTGATGACGAACGCCGCTTGCGACGCGTTGGTGTCGGCGCAGCGGCGTGTACCTGTTGTCGTCTCCGATGTCTTCCCATACTCACCCAACCCGCACGTGTTTCGCTCACAACGGTAGAATGTATTTTTTGTGCAGTCGACAGCGACGACGACCGACAAAGACGCCGCTAGTTTACAGACGCCGTGGTCTCTTGTGGCGGCGGCGGCTCCAGACTCAGCAATCCATTGACAGTGAGCAATCGACGCACTCGAAAGCCAAACACGCGCACACTCTTGACTCTACTCACAGACGAGTCGTGCACTGACAGGGCAACGCGCCGAGGCGCGCCAGTGCGCCAAAACGACCATCCGCCAGAGGTGTTGTTGCACGTATTGCCGTCGCCTCCGTCGTCGTCGTCGTCGTCGTTGTCGTCGTCGTCGTCATCGTCGTCGTCGTCTAGAGAATGTACATGGCACGCTGGTACCCTGGTCGCGCCGCCGCCGCCGCCGCCGTCTCTGTCCATTACACCTGTGGTCGCAACGTCTTCAGACTCAAAGATGGTGCACCCACCGGGACTGGTGTGACGTCCGAACGCAACGTCGTGACGCGTACGACAGGTGCCCACGAGGTGCGACGATGCGGTTGGTGTCGTGGGCGAGTCGCCAGAAAACACAGTGACAACGTTGGTCCAATGCATTGGTATCGCAAAGTAGCCGTTCGTGTCAGCAAAGAACATAAACGACACGTACGGCGCCGTGAGATCCAGGTTCTCGTGGCCACACAGGACGCGATCCAATGGATCAGACACTGTCATCACGTCACTCGCGTCGGTGTGACACGTCATGCTCACGGGCTCTGACGAAAAGTATTGCGTAATCGTCGTCTCGCCGCAACCGTTGCATGCGTCGTACGTGCCCCGCACACCGGTGACGGTCAGACACGGGGCCACCGGCGCGTCGGCGCCTTCGAACGATGGCAAGCGAACACTGATCACAACTTGGCAAGATGACACTCCGAGCAGCAGTGACCGCGATGTACACTGTGGCGGCGGCGGCGGCGGCGTAGCCCAGAGCAGAGGCACCCAGTGTTGTGTGCGGCCGGTGGTGCTGTCGATCCTCGTTTGACACGAGACGTCCTCTTCGAAGCGACGCAAAACCTCACGACTGATGCGGTTAATCACACAGCATCCAATCGCAACATCGATGTACTCGATGACCTGATGCGCGCGCACGTCTGGCAGGCCAGTGTCAACCCACAACCCAGTCACCGAGTCAAAGTCACACAGTGAATACGTGTCGACGCCATCGTCCTCGCCGCCCCTGTCGCCGATGGCAGTAGCAGCAGCAGCAGCAGCCGCGCTAGACGTGAGCACGAGTTGCTTAAGTTTTCCCCACTCGAGGGGTACCGACCGCTCGACCGGTTGTAACACGGGGGGCGGCGGGGGCGGCGGCGGCGGCGGCGGCGATCCAGCGGCAGTCGCGGCTGGCGCAAACCAACTGGTCCACATCGTTGCGTGTGCGTGCACGGTGTGGTCTTCAGTCGTGGTGATGTATATTTTCAAGCAAAGGTGGACGCGCGTGCACGCGGCACGCATACCCACCATCTCACTCGTCAAGCACGAGGCGCACCACCCAAAAGTCTGAACACAGCGCCGCGTTTGTCGCAAACTCAAAGGGCATGTAGAAAAAGCCATTGTCGCCCCATGCGGTGCCCCATGAGTTTTGCACGATAAAGACCCCCTCGTCATTGTCGTAGCCGACGATCATGACGGCGTGTCCACCAACGGGCTTCTCGTCTGGCCCGGGCATCGGCATGCGACCCGTGTGCGCCACGTTGGTTGACTCAAACGACGGAAACACGCTGAAGCCAAACACGACGGGGAAGCCCTCGAGCAACACGGCGCGCAGGTCATTCAACGTCTGCTCCACGCGTCGATACTCGATGGCGCGATGATGCAACGCCTGTTCGTAACACTCGTCGCTGGGACGCTCTGCAAACCGCGCAATGTCATACGGCCACAGCGCCTCGGTGCAAACGCCCTGGCGTGCGATCGACTTGATGCCATCGCGAATCTCGGCACCATCGTCGGTGCGCACGTGTCCCTCGGCGTTGCGTTCGTTGTAGTACACAAACAAACGCGACATGGCCTGTGCATCCGGCACGTCTTGCCACATCATGTCGTACTCGAATGCGCCACAAATGGCGTTGGCCGTGCAACTGCCCAGGGCGCCCTGGTCTACAACCGGCGGGCACCGTGAGCGGAGGTCAACGCGGCGCACGTACTCACAGTCGCCCAACTCGTTGAGGTACCAGCGATCACGCACATCTGGCTCGTCGCGCTTCCACGCGTACGTGCGCTGACCGCTTGTGCGCGCAGCGCTAGTGCTGTTGTCACTGGCATCGGCGGTCACCGCCGTGCGCGAAGTCCATAGCCAGGAGAGCATGGCGTGTAACGAACGAACCGTTGATTGCGGGGTGTGTTTTGGTTTCGTGCCTGCGTAACACTCGAAAGTGCGTGACGTCAGGGATGTTTTCTTGCTCCTACTGAAACGCAGAGAAAAAACACGGGG
>Ga0070729_10001476_pt1 | contig 35728 bp, 25 predicted proteins | sample tdDd472_FD_66725 | JGI IMG/M metagenome (GOLD analysis project Ga0070729, IMG submission 66725) | Marine sediment microbial communities from the Atlantic coast under amendment with organic carbon and nitrate - tdDd47.2 | ecosystem: Environmental > Aquatic > Marine > Coastal > Sediment | place...
GCAGCTGCGTCGCCTCGGCTCGAGCCTCGACTGGTCCCGCGAGCGGTTCACGATGGACGAGGGCCTGTCGCACGCGGTGCGCGAGGTGTTCGTGCGCCTGTACGAAGAAGGGCTGATCTATCGCGACGAGCGGCTCGTGAACTGGGATCCGAAGACCCAGACCGTGCTCTCGGACCTCGAGGTCGACTTCGAAGAAGAAGAGGGCTCGCTGTGGCACCTCGCGTACCCGGTGGTGGGTACCGACGAGACGCTCGTGGTCGCCACGACGCGCCCCGAGACGATGCTCGGCGACACGGCGGTGGCGATCCACCCGGACGACCCGCGGTACACGCACCTGCACGGCAAGGAGGTCGCCCTGCCCCTCACCGGCCGGACGATCCCGATCGTGTGCGACTCCGAGGCCGCGGACATGACCTTCGGGTCCGGCGCGGTGAAGATCACGCCGGCGCACGACTTCAACGACTTCGAGACCGGCAAGCGCAACGACCTCGAGTTCATCACGATCCTCGACCTCGATGCGAAGATCACCGACGCGGCGCCCGAGAAGTACCGGGGGCTCGATCGGTACGAGGCGCGCAAGGTGATCCTTGCCGACCTCGACGCCCTCGGGCTGCTCGTGAAGACCGAGGACTACAAGCTCACCCCCGGGCGCTCGCAGCGCAGCGGCGCGGTGGTCGAGCCGCTGTCGATCGGTCAGCAGTGGTACGTGAAGATGAAGCCGCTGGCGGAGCCGGCGATCGAGGCGGTGCGCTCGAAGGACATCGAGATCCTGCCAGCCACGTGGGAGAAGACGTACTTCCACTGGATGGAGAACATCCGCGACTGGTGCATCTCGCGCCAGCTGTGGTGGGGCCACCGCATCCCGGCGTGGGACTGTGGCGCCTGCGGCAAGGTGACCGTGTCGCGTGCGGACGCGACGGCATGCGCGCACTGTGGCAGCGACCAGCTGACGCAGGACGAGGACGTGCTCGACACCTGGTTCAGCTCGGGGCTGTGGGCGTTCTCGACGCTCGGCTGGCCCGCCGACACCGACGACCTGAAGAAGTTCTACCCGACCACGGTCATGGAGACCGGGTTCGACATCATCTTCTTCTGGGTGGCCCGGATGATCTTCTTCGGGCTGCACTTCATGGACGAGGTGCCGTTCAAGACGGTCTTCTTGCACGCAATGGTGCGGGACCGTCACGGCGCCAAGATGTCGAAGACGAAGGGCAACGTGATCGACCCGTTGCACCTGATCGACGGCGTGAAGCCGGACGATCTGAGCGACGACGAGCGCGACATCTACAAGCTGCTGCTCGAGGACTTCCCCGAGGGCATCGAGGCGCAGGGCGCCGACGCGCTGCGGTTCACGCTGGCGACGTACGCGGCGGCCGGTCGCGACATCAAGCTCGACGTGAAGCGGGTCGAGGGCTACCGCGCGTTCATGAACAAGCTGTGGAACGCGTCGCGCTTCGCGATGATGAACCTCGACGACCACACGCCGGCGGCGTTCGACGCCGGCGCGCTGCACCTGTCGCCGGCCGACAAGTGGATCCTGACGCGGCTGCACCACACGACGCAGTCGGTGCAGGACGCGCTCGAGGCCTTCCGGTTCAGCGACGCAGCGCAGGGGCTCTACGAGTTCGTGTGGCACGAGCTCTGCGACTGGTACCTCGAGCTGGCGAAGCCGGTGCTCTACGAGCGCGAAGGCGCCGGCATCACCGGCGACAAGGCGGCGGCGCAGGCGACCCTCGTGCACGTGCTCGACCAGACGCTGCGCCTGCTGCACCCCTTCGTGCCGTTCATCACCGAGGAGATCTGGGAGGCGCTGCCGAAGGCGCCGACCGACGAGCCCGCGCTCGTGGTGGCGTCGTGGCCGACGGCGGACGCGATCCCGACGTTCACCGACGCTGCGGCCGCCATGCAGGCGACGATCGACGTGATCAGTGGGATTCGTCGGGTGCGCGGCGAGTCGGACATCGCGCCCTCGAAGGCGCTGCCGACGGTATACCTCGTCACGGACGACGCCGAGCTCGCCGGTCACCTCGGTGAGGTGGGCGTGTACGTGAAGACCCTCGGTCGCGTGGAGGCCCTCGAGGTGGTCGGCGCGGACTTCGAGCGTCCGGCGAAGTCGGCCACCGCCGTGGCCGGCGGCGTCGAGATCGTCATTCCGCTCGAAGGTGTGGTCGACTTCGAGGCCGAGAAGGCCCGCGTGAAGAAGGAGATCGCCCGCGTCGACAAGGACATCGCGTTCTTCGAGAAGAAGCTGTCCAACCCGAAGTTCGTCGACCGCGCGCCCGAGGCCGTGATCGCGAAGGACCGGGCGAAGCTCGAAGCGGCGCGCGAAAAGCGCGAGACGCTGGTCGCCGGCCTCGAGCGGCTCGACGCGTGAGCCGACGCGGCCCCGGCCGGCGCCGGCGAGCGATCCGCCTCGATCCGGTGGGGCGCACGCGCCACCTCGGCGACGTGCTCGACCGGGTCGCGGGTTGGCTCGACGACCCGAGCGCGAAGCACGGGGTCACGATCGGGTGGGGACGCTGGTCCGCCGACACCGGCCGGCCGCAGCGATCCCTGCGCCTCGGTCGCCTGCGCCCGGACACCGGCGACCTCGTGCTCCACCCGGTGCTCGATCACGAAAGGGTGCCGGAATCGGTGACCGACTTTATCGTGTTCCACGAGCTGTGCCATCACGTCGCGCCACCGCTGACGCCGGCGCAGGCACGCCGCCGCGGTGAACCGCGGATTCATCACGGGCACTTTCGCGCCCTCGAAGCGCGATGCCCTCATGTCGACGAGAGCAGGCTGTGGGTTCGACGAAACCTCGAATGGTTGCTGGACAACGCGCGGCGTCCGTCCTCGCGCTGATCGCTCTGCTGGGCCTCGCGCTGGCGGGCTGCCCCCGGGGGCAGGACGTGCTGCCCGAGGATGGCAGCGCCGAAGGGGCGGTCGAGAACGACGGGCCTGCGACCGGTGCCGAGGCCGATCAGGCCGAGTCCGCCGGGCTCGCCGGTCCGGGGGCCACGATCGCCGAAGCGATCGAGGTCACGGACGAGGGGCCGGCGTCGCCGGTGATCCTCGTGACCGCGTCGATGAAGGGCTACACCGAGCCGTGCGGTTGCACCCTCGACCTCGTGCTCGGCGGCCTCGACCGCGTTGTCGGCTTCGTGCAGGCCGCGTCGGCGTTGGGCACCGACGCCCTGGTGCTCGACGGCGGCGATCTGTGGTTCGAGTACGAGGTGCTCGAAGGCGCTCGCGTCGAGCAGGACCGCGCCAAGGCGGCGCTGCTCGCCGAGGCGCACCGCACCATGGGCACGTTCGCCACCGTGCCCGGGCCGCGGGACCTCGCGCTGGGCGTCGACACATGGCGCGAGCTCGTCGCCTCGGCCGAGATCCGACCGCTCGCGGCGAACCTCGCCCTCGCGGACGGCTCGCCGATCGCGCCGGCGTGGACCGAGACGACCCTCGACGGGCACCGCATCGGCGTCATCGGCGCGGTCGACCCGGCCCGGTTCGCCGAGCGCACCGACGTGACCGCCTCGGACGCCGCGCCGGCCGTCGACGCGGCGCTCGCCGAGGCGCGCGGCGCCGGTGTCGACACGACGATCCTGCTCTTTCAGGGCGACCTGTCGGCGGCGCGCGCGACCTTCGGCGCCGTCGAGGGGCTCGACTTCATCGTGATCGGATCGTCACCGCGCGACACGGACGAGGTCGAGCGTGTCGGCAGCGCCTGGACCCTCGAGGCGTACGACCAGGGCCGATACGTCGGGCGCCTCAAGCTCGTCTGGCCCGGCGAGGGTGAGGCGACGCCGTGGCAGAACGCCCGCGTCGGCAGCGACGAAGAAGCCGAGCAGGTACAGTCGCTGCTCGAACGCTACGAGGGCCAGCTCGCGGCGATGCCGCCGGTGCCCGAAGGTGAAGAGCCTCCGGCCATCCGCACGCGGCTCGAAGAGCGCATTGCCGAGATGCAGACCCGGTTCGAGGCGATGGAGTCGACCGCCCTCACCTTCGCGGACGGCACCCGCAGCTTTGCGTGGGAGCCCTGGGCCATGGCGCCGGGCATCCCCACGGCAGAGTCGATCACCACGGGCATGCTCGCCTACAACGCCGAGCTGCAGCGCATCAACATGGCGAACGCGTCCCCGCCGGAGCCCGCTGCCGACGGGCAACCGCACTACGTCGGTGTCGCGACGTGCGCGCGGTGCCACCCCGGCGCCCACGAGTTCTGGCTGACCACGTCGCATGCCCACGCGATCGATACGCTCGAGGACCGGGGCAAGCAGTACGACCGCAGCTGCATCGGCTGCCACGTCACCGGGTACGAGCAGCCCGGCGGCTCGACACTCGGCCACACGGACGGGCTGGCGAACGTGCAGTGCGAGCAGTGCCACGGCCCGGGGTCGATGCACGCCGAGAACCCGACGCTCGTGAACGTGCCGACGGGCGTGCAGCTCGCCGTGCCCGAGGCGACGTGCGGCTCGTGCCACAACGAAGAGCACTCCCCGGCGTTCGACTACGACACGTACGTGCCGATGGTGCTCGGCCCCGGGCACGGCGGCGGCTGAGCCCCATTCGCGCGGACTTCAGCGCAGCGTCGCGGCTCGACTCTGCGCCACGGCAGCGGCGCGCTCGACCCCGGTCAGCGCCAGCAGGTTGATGTTGTCCTCGGCGATCTGGATGTCGAGGTTCGCCCGCAGGTCGGTCATCCGCTCGATCATGTGCTCGCGGCGCCGGTCCCGCTCCAGCAGCTCGACGGCGCGGTCGCGGATCGTGTCGGCGTCGGGGACGTCTGCGGGCAGGATCCCCTCGACGAGCACGACGTGCATGCCGAACTCGGTCCGCAGCGGACCCACGATCGTCCCGGGCTCGGCGGCGAACACCGCCTCGGCGAACTCCGGCACGACGACCCGGATCCCCGGCCAGTTCGGCTCGCCGCTGTCTTCGGGGGGGAAGATCAGCCCGAGCTCGATGCGCACGGTGTACCCGGACGTGGCGTCCACGGCCTCGTGGGCAAAGCGGCCGGCCTCGGCGAGCGCGTAGATGTCGGCGCCCTCGTCGGCCCGCAACCCGTCGGCGAGCGCGGTGGCGCGCTCCTCGACCGTCGCGACCAGCTCGGCAGGCGCGTCGGGACCGAGCCGAAAGAGCACCTGGCTGGCGCGCGCAAGCTCCGGCCGGCCGTAGCGGGTCGTGTTCGCCGGCTCGACGACCCAGGCGTCCACGAGGTCATCGGGGGGCACGAGGTCTGCGGGATCCCGGACGAACATGCGGTGCCACGCGAGAACTCGCCCGCGAATGCGCGCGCTGCGCTCGATGATGTCGAAGCGTGCAGCGTTCTCTTCGTCGCGCAGCGCGCGAGCGGCGTTCGCCCCGAGGCGTGCGTCGACCAGATCCTGCACGGCGTCCTCGACGGTCAGCCCCGGGTGCAGGTCGAGCCACGCAGCGACCTCCGACGCATGCACCGGCTCGCCGTCGACGGTCGCGACGACCGCATCCGGCTCGACGCCCTCGAAGATCGCGTCGGTCAGGGCCTGATCGTGGACCGTCGGGTCGCCGTCCATCACGGACAGCGGCGGCGGGATCTCGTCCGAGCCACAGCCAGCGAGGCTGCCACCGAGGACCCCGGCCAGCGCGATTGCACCCAGCGGACCCAAGGTACGGGGCCGCACCGGAGCGCGGGACGACGGGCGGCGGCGGCTCACGTCGCGGGCCCCCGGGCGATGTATCCGGCGACCCGCGCGGTGTCCGCGGATCCGCGCAGGATCGCAAACCCGGCGAGGCCGCACGCGCCTGCGGCGACGAGGTCCCCGTCTGCGAGCCACCACGCCGCCACGGCAAACGCGGCGACCGCCACGAATGCGAGGGCGACGCTGAGGATCTCGAGAGGCAGGGAGCGCATCGGCAGCGGGCGGGTCAGAGGAGCAGAGCGAACGCGACCGCGGCGAAGACCGCCGCGATGGCGAGCCGCGCGAAGGCATGGGCGCGCCCTCTCCCGCGGGCCGCGCGGTCGAGGCGGAGCGCGTCCCAGCGCGCGTTCAGCGCCGGCGTCGCCACCGCCGAGTAGAACCCGATCACCGCACTGAACACAAGCAGCAGCAGGGCGAAGACGAGGCTCGCGACGTCCGGCGAGGCGTGGCCGAGCCCCCGCCGCGCGACGACCACCCCGAGGGGCACGACGAAGAGCGCGAGGCCGGCGAAACCGCGCGCGGCGTGCATGCCGCGGGGCGCAGGCGATGGCGACGGCGGGATCGCGGACGTGGGGCTCGCCACAGGCCGATCGCGCTGCACGCTCGCGCCGAGGACCAGCGCCAGCGCCAGCGCCAGAGCGCTGGCCCATGCAATGCCGATCGGGCCTTCGAGCAGCGCGGCGCGGGCGACGTCCGGCGTGCGCGCGGCGGCCACGAGGATCGCACCGAACCCGATGGGCAGGGTCAACACCTCGCTGCGCATCACGAGACCGACGGCGACGGCGACGACGCCGGCGACCGCCCAGTACGGGGCGTCCGCGCCCCCGTGCCCGGCGGCTGCAGCGGCGCCGGACGTGAGCGCGGTCCATGCCGCGACGACCGCGGTCGCCCCCACGGCGACGATGAGCGCGAGGGCGCGCCCGGTGCCGCGATCCCCGGTGGGGGCGAGCTCGTTCATTCGGCGTCGACGATGGGCCAGGAGAAGGTGATCGGCGTCTCGCCCCGCTGGACCTCGACCGTGAGCGCGTCGGCGTCGGTCAGACCCTCGAACACCTCGATGAAGACGTCCGGCATGACGATGGACCGTCCGTTGACGCTGCGAACGACGTCACCTGACTGCAACCCGCCATCGGTGACGAATGCGCCGTCGTCGCTGATCGAGACGATGCGGAACCCGAGCATGTCGCCGGACGCGTTGCGGGCGGGCTCAAAGGTCACGACGCCGAGCAGCGCGTGGGGTCCCTGCTCGACGAAGGCGTCGACGTGGCGGCGGCGCAGCGCGCCGTCGTCGGTGAGCGCCGGGTCGGCGGGGGGCCCGAGCACCTCGACCGGCAGGCCCACCGGCATCCCGTCGGAGTCGGCGTTCATCGCCTCGACCTCGGACGCGTCGACCTCGCGGGCGCGGTCGAGGAGTTCGTGCAGGGCGTCGAGGTTGCGCTCCTGCTCGCGCGGGTCGCTCGGGTCGCCGGACGATACCGTCACCTGGGGGCGGTCGTCCGAGACCTCGGCAGGCGCCGAACAGGCGGCGAGAGCGGCGCAGAGCGCGAGAACGGCGGCGGGACGCATGCGGGGCTCCGAGAGAGCGAGCGGGGGGCGGCGACCTGCGGCACAGCGCGGCAGACCACGGCGGTGCACCGCGCGATTCGATCACACGGCCCCGCCCGGGTCAAATCCGCCCCCATCGTGCCTGCCGTTGCCGCTGCTGGATGCCCGTGCTAGCCGGTCCGAAGCACCCGAAAGGCCCCCTCCGGAGCGTGACGATGGCCGTGTACGACCCTTCGACGATCGAGCCCCGCTGGCAGCAGTACTGGGACGAGAACGAGACCTTCCGCACGACGAACGACACGTCGAAGCCGAAGTTCTACGTGCTCGACATGTTCCCGTATCCGTCGGGCGCCGGGCTCCACGTGGGGCACCCCGAGGGCTACACGGCGACGGACATCCTCGCCCGGTTCAAGCGGATGAACGGCGTGAACGTGCTGCACCCGATGGGGTGGGACGCGTTCGGCCTGCCCGCCGAGCGCGCCGCGGTGCGCGAGGGCCGGCACCCGGCGGAGCTGACGAAGGAGTACATCGACAACTTCCGGCGCCAGATCAAGCGCCTGGGGTTCTCGTACGACTGGCGTCGCGAGGTGAACACCACCGACCCGAAGTACTACCGCTGGACCCAGTGGATCTTCCTCAAGCTCTACGAGCGCGGGCTGGCGTACCAGGCCGAGATCCCGGTGAACTGGTGCCCGGCGCAGGGCACGGTGCTGGCGAACGAAGAGGTCCAGGACGGCAAGTACGTCGAGACCGGTGACCCGGTCGAGCGCAAGCTGCTGCGCCAGTGGCAGCTGCGGATCCCGGTGTACGCCGAGCGCCTGCTCGAGGACCTCGAAGACCTCGACTGGCCCGAGCCCATCAAGGAGATGCAGCGCCACTGGATCGGTCGCTCGGAGGGCGCGGAGGTCGACTTCGCGATCGACGCGCACGAGGGCGCGGCGATCCGTGTGTACACGACGCGCCCGGACACGCTCTTCGGCGCGACGTACATGGTGCTCGCCCCCGAGCACGACCTCGTCGCGAAGGTGACGACGGACGCCCAGCGCGCCGAGGTCGACGCGTACGTCGAGCTGGCGGGCCAGAAGTCCGACCTGGAGCGCACCGACCTGGCGAAGGGCAAGACCGGCGTCTTCACGGGTGCGTACGCGGTCAACCCGGTGAACGGCGAGAAGATCCCGGTGTGGATCGGCGACTACGTGCTCGCGTCGTACGGCACCGGCGCCATCATGGCGGTGCCCGCGCACGACACCCGCGACCACGAGTTCGCCACGACCTTCGGGCTGCCGATCGTCGAGGTCATCTCGGGCGGCGACGTGCAGACCGAGGCGTGGACCGGCGACGGTACGCTGGTGAACTCGGGCCTGCTCGACGGGCTGAACGTGGCGGACGCGAAGGCGCGGATCATCGCGTGGCTCGAAGAGAAGGGGCTGGGCACCGGCACGGTGAACTACCGCCTGCGCGACTGGCTGTTCAGCCGCCAGCGCTACTGGGGCGAGCCGTTCCCCCTGCTGCACCTCGAGGACGGCTCGGTGAAGCCGATCGCCGAGAGCGCCCTGCCCGTCGAGCTGCCGCACCTCGAGGAGTTCAAGCCCACCGACGACGGCCAGCCCCCGCTGGCGCGCGCCGAGGACTGGGTGAAGACCACCGATCCGGACACCGGCGCCCCGGCGCTGCGCGAGACGAACACGATGCCCCAGTGGGCGGGCTCGTGCTGGTACTACCTGCGGTACATCGACCCGGACAACACCGAGCTGCCGGTCGATCCGGACCTCGAGAAGTACTGGATGCCCGTCGACATGTACGTCGGCGGCGCCGAGCACGCGGTGCTGCACCTGCTCTACGCCCGGTTCTGGCACAAGGTGCTGTACGACGCCGGCGTGGTGAGCACGAAGGAGCCGTTCCAGAAGCTCTTCAACCAGGGGATGATCCTGGCGTTCTCGCACAAGGACGAGAACGGGAAGTACTTCCGCGCGGACGAGGTCGAGGAGCGCGATGGCGACTGGTTCGTCACCGGCACCGACACCCCGGTCTCGCGGCAGATCGAGAAGATGTCGAAGTCGAAGTACAACGTCGCCAACCCGGACGACGTGATCGACGAGTTCGGCGCCGACGCGCTGCGCCTGTACGAGATGTACATGGGGCCGCTCGACGCGACGAAGCCGTGGCAGACCGACGGTGTGCGCGGCATGCACCGGTTCCTCGCGCGGGCCTACCGCCTGCTGACCGACGACGACGGCGCGCTGGCGCCGGTGGTGACCGACGGCACCGCCGACGACGACACCGAGCGGATGGTGCACGCCACCGTGAAGAAGGTCGGCGAGGACATCGAGGGCATGCGCTTCAACACGGCGATCGCCGCGCTGATCGAGCTGCTCAACGCGCTGTACAAGCTCGACACGGTACCCCGCTCGGTCGCCGAGCGCTTCGTGCTGCTGCTGGCGCCGTTCGCCCCCCACCTCGGTGAGGAGCTGTGGTCCGTCCTCGGCCACGACGACACGCTGACGTACGTGGACTGGCCGACGTTCGACCCGGCGCGGCTCGTGGTCGACACGGTCACGATGGGCGTGCAGGTCAACGGCAAGATGCGCGGCAAGATCGAGATCGCGAAGGACGCCGACGAGGCGACCGCAGTGGCCGCCGGGCTCGAGCTCGCGCCCGTCGCGGCGCAGGTCGAAGGCAAGACGATCGTGAAGCGGATCTACGTCCCCGGACGCATCCTGAACCTCATCGTGAAGTAGACGTCGAGACGACGCGCTGCGGCGCGGCGCTCGGCTTGACGTTTGCAATACCGTGTTCCAGGTTCCGGCTCGCTCGACGCTCCCGCAAAGCGCACGTGCCCCGCGAGGGGGTGCGCCTGCGGTCGAACGCGAGCGGACCGGGCCGACGAGGCGGGCGCACCGCTCGACCCCGACCCACCCGCTCGACGCATTGACGATCACCTCGTGAGGAACCGAATGGCGACCCGCAAGGCCGGCTCGAACTCCCGCTCCCGTTCTGCCCTCGGCGGCATCTCGAAGTCGAAGTGGATCGAGATCTACCGGACGGTCTACCTGTCGCGGAAGCTCGACGACCGCGAGATCACGATGAAGAAGAAGAACCAGATCTTCTTCCAGATCTCGGGGGCCGGGCACGAGGTGCCGCTGGTCTGCGCGGGCATGCAGCTCGACGCGAAGAAGGACTGGTTCTTCCCCTACTACCGCGACCGCGCGCTCTGCCTGTCGATCGGCATGACACCGACCGAGATCCTGATGCAGGGCACCGGCGCCGCGGCGGACCCGAACTCCGGCGGGCGGCAGATGCCGTGCCACTGGGGCCACAAGAACCTGAACATCCCGGCGGTCTCGAGCTGCACGGGCACGCAGTTCCTGCACGCCGCCGGCGCCGCGCAGACCCGTCTGATCTGCGAGGCGGTCGACAAGCTGCGTAACGGCGAGATCAGCTACGAGCCGGACGAGGTCATCTACGTCTCGACCGGCGACGGCACGACGTCCCAGGGCGAGTTCTGGGAGTCGATGAACACGGCGTGCAACCTGAAGCTGCCCGTCCTCTACATGGTCGAGGACAACGGGTACGCGATCAGCGTGCCGGTCGAGGTCCAGACCGCCGGCGGCTCGATCAGCGCCCTGCTGCAGAGCTTCCCGAACCTGAAGATCGTCGAGGTCGACGGCTGCGACGTCGTGTCGTCGTGGAAGGGCATCCGGCAGGCGATCAACTACATCCGCAGCGGCAAGGGCCCGGCGCTCGTGCACGCGCAGGTCGTGCGCCCGTACTCCCACTCGATGTCGGACAGCGAGACGCTGTATCGGCCGCAGTCGGAGCTGGATGCCGACGCCCGTCGCGACCCGTTCAACACGCTGCCCGAGTTCCTCGTCGAGCAGGGCATCCTCACCGAGGACGCCCTCGCCGAGCTCCAGGCCGAGGTCGAGGCCGAGGTGAAGGCCGCGGCGGACGCGGCGGTCGCGTCGCCGAAGCCGGAGCCGGACACGGCTCTGCACCACGTCTACTCGATGGACGTCGACCCGACGGGCCCCGACTTCGACACCGAGCCGGTGTTCGAAGACGAGAAGAAGCAGGGGACGATGGTCGACCTGCTCAACGCCTGCCTGAAGTCCGAGATGGCGCGCGACGAGCGCATCGTGGTGTTCGGCGAAGACGTCGCCGACGTGAGCCGCGAAGAGTACATCAACGAGGTGAAGGGCAAGGGCGGCGTCTTCAAGGTCACCCACGGCCTGCAGCGCGCCTACGGCGGCGCCCGCGTGTTCAACTCGCCGCTCGCCGAAGCGAACATCATCGGTCGCGCGATCGGCATGGCCCTGCGTGGCTTCAAGCCGGTCGTCGAGATCCAGTTCTTCGACTACATCTGGCCGGCGTACATGCAGCTCCGCAACGAGCTGTCGAACTACCGCTGGCGGTCGAACGGCGACTTCAAGGCGCCGGTCGTCGTGCGTGTGCCGATCGGCGGCTACCTCACCGGCGGCGCGCCGTACCACAGCCAGTCGGGCGAGGTGCTCTTCACGCACATCCCCGGTCTGCGGGTCGTCATGCCGAGCACGGCGCTCGACGCCAACGGGCTGCTGCGGACCGCGATCCGGTCCGATGACCCGGTGATGTTCCTCGAGCCGAAGCACCTGTACCGCCAGACGTACAACAAGTCGGCGAACCCGGGTGACGACTACATGATCCCGTTCGGCAAGGCGAAGACGGTCCGCGAGGGCACCGACCTGTCGATCATCACCTTCGGCAACACCGTGCAGCGCTCGGTGAAGGCGGCGGTGCAGGCGGCGAAGAAGGGCATCGAGGTCGAGATCATCGACCTGCGGACCCTGTCGCCGTACGACAAGGACGCGATCGCCGACACGGTGAAGAAGACGAACAAGGCGCTGGTGATCCACGAGGACCACCTGTCGTTCGGCTACGCCGGCGAGATCGCCGCGTTCATCGCCGACGAGCTCTTCGAATACCTCGACGGGCCGGTGAAGCGCCTGTGCGGCCTCGACTCGTTCGTCGCCTACGCGCCGGTGCTCGAGAACGCCATCCTGCCGCAGGTGGACGACATCCTCGGCGCCATCGAGGACCTCGCGGCGTACTGACCGCGGTGTTCACACGCGCGAGCGCCCCGTCCCCTGCGGACCGGGCGCTCGTTCGCGTTCGTGCCCGGCGTTCGGTTTGTGGCCGCCGCGCCCGGATCAGGGCGTCGGCGCGCCGTCGGTGCCGTTCGCGATCGCCGAGAGCGTCTCGAGCCGCGGCGTGACGAACTCGCGCACGCGCTCGATGTCCGCGCGGTCGTCGAAGAGCACGCCGAGCAGCAGCCCGCCACCGAGCGAGGTCAGGTACAGGCTGTCCTTCGCGTCGTCCGCGAGGGCTCCGTCGCCGACCGGCCCGCCGTCGAATCGAAGCGCCGCGGACGTGCCCATGTGGAACCGGGTCGCGCCTTGTTCGTCGATCACGAACGTGGCACGATGCCACGCGCTCTGGGCGAGGGGCGCGAGGATCTGATGGAGCTTGCGGGCGGCTTGATGGTCCATGTCGCTGCGGGAATCGGACGGCTCCCTGTCCGGTTACCCGGTCGAGTCGCCGGACGCAACGGCACACGAGAGAAGAAGGACAACGCATGACGACCGTCCCGTTCAAGGCCGTGGTCCTCGCGGCTGGCATGGGCACCCGGATGAAATCCGAGCTGCCCAAGGTACTGCACGAGGTCGCCGACGAGCCGATGGTGGTGCGGTCGATCCGCCTCGCCCTCGACCGCGGCGCCGACGAGGTGGCGGTGGTCGTCGGGTACAAGAAGGACCTCGTCGAGGACGCGGTCCGCACGGCGTATCCCGACGCGCCGATCAGCTTCCACGTGCAGCACGCGATGAACGGCACGGCGGACGCGGTGAACAGCGCGCGGGCGGCGTACGCCGGCTACGACGGCGCGGTGCTCATCCTGTACGGCGACGTCCCGAACCTGCCCGGCACGCTGATCGACGAGGTCGTCGACGCGTGGCAGGCGACCCCCGGCCCCCTCGCGCTCGTCACCGGCATCGACCCCGGCGAGCACCAGTACGGGCGCATCGTCCGCGACGCCGACGGGCGCCCCCACCGCATCGTCGAGTTCAAGGACGCCGACGACGCGGTGCGCGCGGTGCGCGAGGTGAACATCGGCGTGTACCTCGTCGCCGCGGACTTCCTGGTCGCCGGACTCGACAGCACGACGGCGTCCGAGACGACCGGAGAGTTCTACCTGACCGACCTCGTCGAGATGGCGTACGACGCCGGGACCCCGGCGGCGTCCGTGGTCAGCGACGACATCGACGCGCTGCACGGGGTGAACACCCTCGACCAGCTTGCCGCGGCCGACGCCCTCGCCCGAGCGCGCGCCTGAGCCCGGCCCCCTGACCTGCCCTGCAATGCGGTCCGGACGCCTCGCCCCGGCGACGACGACGGACCCCGAGAGGATGTGCCATGTGTGGAATTGTTGGATACGTCGGTCACCGCCCGTGCGGTGACATGCTGATCGACGGGCTGCGCCGCCTCGAGTACCGCGGGTACGACTCGGCCGGCGTCGCGATCCACGACGGCTCGGACATCGTGCGCCTGCGCGCCGAGGGCAAGCTGATGCAGCTCGAGCAGCTGTATCGGTCGTCGCCGCCACTGGGCACGACGGGCGTGGCGCACACCCGCTGGGCCACCCACGGCAGCCCGATCGAGCGCAACGCCCACCCGCACCAGGTCGGGCGCATCGTGCTCGTGCACAACGGCATCATCGAGAACTACGCCGAGCTGCGGGACGAGCTCGCGGCCGACGGCGCCGTGTTCTCGAGCGACACGGACACCGAGATCGTCGCGCACCTCATCGATCGCGCGCGCCCCGGCGCGAAGTCGCTGCACGCCGCGGTGCTCGACGCGCTGAAGCGGGTGCGGGGCTCGTACGCCTTCGTCGTGCTGGACGTCGAACAGCCGGACGAGCTCGTCGTCGCACGCAACGCGTCGCCGCTGGTGCTGGGCGTGGGCCAGGACGAGATGTTCGCGGCGAGCGACGTGCCGGCGATCATGAGCCACACCCGCGACGTCATCTTCCTCGAGGACGGCGACACCGCGGTGCTCAAGCGCGGCACGTTCGAGGTGTTCGACACGGACGCCCAGCCGGTCGAGCGCACCCCGAAGCGCATCCTGTGGGACCCGGTCTCGGCCGAGAAGCAGGGCTACAAGCACTTCATGCTCAAGGAGATCCACGAGCAACCCACCTGTGTCGTGGACACGCTGCGCGGTCGCCTCGACGCCATGACGGATCAGGTGGTGCTGCCCGAGGTCGACCTCGATCCCGAGACGGTGCGCGGGCTGACGCGGATGCACATCGTAGCGTGCGGCACGAGCTGGCACGCCGGGCTGATCGGCAAGTACGTCATCGAGAAGCTGGCGCGGCTGCCGGTCGAGGTCGACTACGCCAGCGAGTACCGGTACCGCGACCCGGTGGTCGACGAGCACACCCTCGCCCTCGCCATCTCGCAGAGCGGCGAGACCGCCGACACGCTCGCGGCGATCCGGCACGCAAAGTCCGGCGGCGCGAAGGCGCTGGCGATCTGCAACGTGATGGAGTCGACGATCGCCCGCGAGACCCGTGGGACGATCTACACCCACGCCGGGCCCGAGATCGGCGTCGCCTCGACGAAGGCGTACACCACGCAGCTCACTGCGCTGTACCTGCTCGGGCTGTGGCTCGGTCGGCAGCGCGGTACGCTGAGCGCCGCCGAAGAGGCGCGCATCACCGGGCAGCTTCGCCTGATCCCGGGGCTCGTCGAGGACGCGATCGGCGTCGAAGACCGCATCCGCGACTTCGCCCGCGACTACGCCCACACGACGGGTTTTCTCTTCCTCGGGCGGGGGCCGCAGTTCCCCAACGCGCTGGAGGGTGCGCTGAAGCTCAAGGAGATCAGCTACATCCACGCCGAGGGCTACGCGAGCGGCGAGATGAAGCACGGCCCGATCGCGTTGATCGACGAGGACCTGCCGGTCGTCGTCCTCGCGCCGAAGGACCCGTGGTACGAGAAGGTCGTGTCGAACGTCGAAGAGGTGAAGGCCCGCGGCGGCCGGCTCATCGTCATCACGACGGCGGGCAACCGGGAGTTCGATCGGATGGCGGAACACGTCATCGAGGTGCCGGACGCCGACCCGCTGCTCATGCCGTTGATCACCGCTGTGCCGCTGCAGCTTCTCGCGTACTGCATCGCGGACGCGCGCGGCACGGACATCGACCAGCCCCGCAACCTCGCCAAGAGCGTGACCGTGGAGTGATCGCCGGCCGGTGGACATCGAGCCCCCGGCCCCTACCTTCGGCTCGCGGTCGTGCTACACTCGAACGCCCGCCCCGCCGACGGACCGCGTTGCGCGACGAGAAGGAGACTGCATGGATCAAGCCCGCTTCGAACAAGCCGTACAGCACATGGTGCACGGCGAGGGGATGCGGCGTCTGACTCCTTCGGAGGTGGCGAACCGGCTCGGCCTGAAGGTGCAGGAAGCCGAGCGGATGCTCGACCGGATGGTGACCGAGGGGACGCTGGAGCTCGACAGCGACGACGAGGGCAACCTGTTCTACTTCGTGCCCGGCGTCGGGCGCGGCGGGGTGTTCACGGTCGGCAGCGAGCTCGGCCCCGATCCCACCGTCGACGACGCCCCGAGCGACGCAGCCCCCCAGGCGCCGCCGAACCCGTACGTGCCCGGCGCGTCCGGTGCCCCCGGGCGCCCGTGGACGCCGCCCAACCAGCGCGGCTGGTCCGGGCCGCCGCAGGGTGCCCCGCCCCAGGGTCCGCACGGCGCACCGAGCGGCCCGCCGCCCGGCTGGTCCGGCGCCCCGCCCCAGGGCGGCAACCCGTGGGCGCGTGGCCCACAGGGCCCACAGGGCCCGCCGTCGCCGCCGCCCGGCGGTTGGCAGCAGCCCGGTCCGCCCCGTGGCTACGGCGCGCCGTACGGCCAGCCGCCGCACCCGCAGCAGCCGCCGTACAACCCGTACGCCGCGCCCCCGCAGACGCCGCCGTCGGCGTCCCCGTATGCGCCGCAGAGCCCGTACGGCCCCGGCCCGGGCCCCCAGTGGGGACCGACGCCCGGCCCGCATGGGCACCCGCACCCCGGATACCCCGGCTACGCCGCCCCGCCGCACGCGCATCAGGCGCTGGTGCCCGGGCGCCCCGGTGAGATCCGCTCGCCGGCGACCGCCGCCATCCTGAGCGTGTTCTTCCCCGGCGCGGGCCAGCTGTACAACGGGCAGATCGGCAAGGGGCTGACGTTCTTCTTTCTGACGGTCCTGCTGGTCAGCGCGTTTCAGCCGTTCATGCTGGTGCCGTACGTCTGGTCGATCGTCGACGCGTACAACACCTCGCGACGCATCAACGCCTATGGACTTCTGCCCCCCTGACCCGGCGAACCCGACGTGAAGGGGCTGGCGGATCTCGAACGCGCGCTGAACCCGGAGCAACAGGCGGCCGTCCTTCACGACGGCGGCCCGTTGTTGCTTCTGGCCGGTGCGGGCACGGGCAAGACCCGGGTCATCACCTGGCGCATCGCCCACCTCGTCGGCGTGCGCGGTGCGCGCCCGGACGAAGTGCTCGCGGTCACGTTCACCAACAAGGCGGCGCGCGAGATGCGCGACCGCGCCGTGGCCCTCGGGGGCGACGCCCTCACCCGCGCGACCCTGTCGACGTTTCACTCCGCCGGCGCGCGCTGGCTGCGCCGACACGGGCGGGCCGTCGGGCTCGGTCGCGGATTCACGATCTATGACGAGGACGATCAGGTCGCGCTGCTGAAGCAGGTCGCCGAAGAGATCGGCCTGCCCCACGACACCGCGTCGGCGAAGTCGTACCGGCACCGGATCGAGGGGTTCAAGCAGAAGGCGTGGCGGGTGCACGAGGCCGAAGAGGCGGCCCGCGGCGCCGACGGCGAGCGCATGGCCTCCCTCTTCAAGGCCTACGAGGCCGCCCTGCTGCGCGCGAACGCGGCCGACTTCGGCGATCTCATCGCCCGGGTCGTGCACCTGCTCGAAGACGATCCGGACCTGCGGGACGGGTTCCGCGCCCGGTACCCCCACGTGCTCGTCGACGAGTTCCAGGACACGAACGAGGCCCAGTACAAGCTGCTCGGCCTGCTCGCTGCGCGGGACGGCGACGTCACCGTGGTGGGCGACGACGACCAGTCGATCTATCGCTGGCGCGGCGCGACGGTCGAGAACGTGCGCCGGTTCGCCGACGACTTCGCCTGCCGGGTCATCCCGCTCGAGCAGAACTACCGGTCGACCTCGACCATCCTCGCTGCCGCGCACGACGTCGTGGCGCCGCTGACGGACCGGATGGACAAGCAGCTTCGGACGGAGCGCGAGGACACCGAGCCGATCCGCGCGTTCGTCGGGCGGGACGACGGCGAAGAAGCCGACTGGATCGCCCGGTCGATCGACCGGCTGCGCACCGAACGCGGGCTGCGGTACAGCGACTTCGCGGTCTTCTATCGCCAGAACGCCCAGAGCCGCATCCTCGAAGAGCGGCTGCGCATGCTCGGCGTGCCCCACGAGATCGTCGGGGGCGTCGGGTTCTATGGCCGGCGTGAGGTGAAGGACGTGCTCGCGTACCTGCGCCTCGCCGCGAACCCGAACGACGACGTCGCCTTTCGCCGGATCGTGAACGTGCCGTCGCGCGGCATCGGCCAGGGCACGCTCAAGCAGATCGAGGCCCACCGCATCGACGCAGGCCACGCCTCGCTCTTCGACGCCCTCGAGGACCTGTCCGAGCGACCCGGGCGACGCATCCCGAAGCGGACCCGCGGCGGCGTGAGCGACTTCGTGTCGCTGATCTCGACGCTCCGCCGCGGGCTCGACGACGCCACCGCCGACGAGCTGCTGCACACGGTGCTCGTCGAGACGGACTACGAAGCCTGGATCGCGAAGCAGGAGCCGAACACCGCCGACGAGCGGGTCCGCAATGTCGACGAGCTGCGCAACGCGTCCCGGGACTTCGTGCAGCGGCAGCCGGACGGCTCGCTGACCGCCTTTCTCGAGGCGATCACCCTGCGTGAACCCGAAGGCGACGAGCCCGTCGTGGACGACGACTCGCGCGTCACCCTGATGACGGTGCACGGCTCGAAGGGCCTGGAGTTCCCCGTGGTGTTCGTCACGGGGCTCGAGGACGGGCAGTTCCCGATGAAGCGGCGAGGCGAGATGCCCTCGCCCGAGGAGTCCGACGAGGAGCGTCGCCTCTGCTACGTCGCGTTCACGCGCGCCCAGCACCTGCTCGCGGTGAGCGCCGCGATGCGCCGACGCCAGTACGGCCAGTGGCGCGACAACACGCCGTCGGAGTTCTTCACCGAGCTGCGCGACGAGCACGTCGTCATCGACCCGGCGTCGGCGTCGGACACCCTCGACTTCAAGCGCGGGGGCCGCACGTACGGCGGCAGCGGACGCTCGGTGCGGGCGCCGGCCCGCGACCTGTTCGATCAGCGGCCGTGGTACGAGCGCGCCGGGCGCGATGACGTCGTCATGGACGTCCCCGAAGACGGCGTCGTGTTCGACGAGCGCTTCTATCCGCAGGATAGCGTGTCCAGCGCGAAGGAGTGGGTCGGCCGCCAGGCGAAACACAAGCTCTTCGGCGTCGGCACGATCACCGCCGCCGACCCGAGCGGCGACCGGGTGCGCCTGACGATCCAGTTCGCGGACGTCGGCACGAAGAAGGTGATCGCGAGCTTCGTCGAGCTGCTCTGATCCGCTGGGCGCGGGTCGCGAGCTTCGTCGAGCTGCGCTGAACCGCCAGTCCGATTGCCCACGTCTGGGCGAGCTGCGCTGCCCCGGCGAGCGGCGCGCCCACACCCTGCCGACACCCCACGAACGGACGACGCCCCGCAGCCGATGGCTACGGGGCGTCGTTCGATCCGGCGCTGCTTACTGCAGCTCGCTCTGGATGAGCGCCGTGGCGGTCGCCGTCAGCATCGTCCACGTCTGGGCGTCGATGGTGGCGTTCACGGTGAGGACGTCACCGTTTGCGGCGACGGTCGTGCCGTTGATGACGTTCGAGAGGCCGAACTGGGCGACCTCGGGCGAGCCGGCCAGCGCGGTGCGCTGCGCCTCGAACTCGGCGACGGCGGCCGACGCGGTCGCGGCGTCGGACGTCTGCACCGACAGGTTGGCGGCGACGCTCGACGAGATGCTCACCGAGCCCCACATGCCCTGCAGCTCCGGCTGGTCGGCCGGGGCGTTGGCGGCGAACCAGATCGAGCCGCCCGCCGCGCTGTTGGCGCGGGTCGAGAGCGTGCCCGAGAGGCCGGCGGTGCCGGTGCCGGACGCCGCGGCGATCGTCTGATTCATGAGCGCCGGGGTGCCCATCGCGACGATGTTGTCGGCGAGGAACGCCATGGTCATCTCGTCGTCGCCGTAGCTGACGACCGTGCCCGTGGTGTTCTTCTGCAGCACCTCGTCGGGGGCGTTGCGCGTCAGGGCGTCGGCGATCTCGGCGTCGATCGCCGTCTGAACCGCCGCCTCGTCGATGTCCGCCTGGACGATGAAGACGAACGAGTCGCCGGACGCGTCGGACACGACGGTCGAGGCGAACACGACGGTGTGGATGTCGGTCGTCGGGTCGAACGCCGTGATGTCACCCAGCTCGGCCATCGCCTCCTGGTACTCGTCGGTCGACGTGGCCATCGTCACGACCTGCTGGAAGAACGGCGCAGAGCGGAGGTTGTCGGCGTCGATGCCGAAGACCATCTGCGAGTTCGAGGGCAGGTACTGCAGCAGGTTCGAGCCGTTGCCGGCGAAGGCCGGGACAGCGAGCAGGCCGACGGTGAGGCCGGCAGCAACGGCGATGCGGTTGGGGCGAATGCGCATGGCGAATCCTCGTGAGAGCGGTGCCGCGCGCATCTTCCGTGGCGCCCGGCGGTCAGGTCGTCAGACGAACGGCGAGCGCGGCTATTCACCTCGCCCCCGCAGATCTGTCGTTTGAAGACGCGCCGAGCCTGGCACGGGCACCGTGTCGAAACAAGCCCGCGGGCGAAGGATCGCGGCAGATTCAGGCGTCGACCTGCACGGCGAGCGCGCGCCGAAGGCCCTCACCGAGCAGGTGAAATCCGAAGATCGTGACGCACATCGCCACCGCCGGTGCGAGGATCAGGTGCGGGTGAAACGCCATCGCGACCCAGCCCTCGGCGGCCATCACCCCCCACGACGAGAGCGGCGCCTGCAGACCGAGGCCGATGAAGCTGAGGGTCGACTCGGCGAGAATCACCGCGGGGATGCGAAAGGTGAGCGTGATCAGCAGGGGCCCGACCACCATCGGCATCACGTGCCGCACGACCACACGCGATGGCGGCAGGCCGAGGGCGCGTGCAGCCTCGACGAAGGGGCGCTCGCGCAGCACGTGCACCTCGCCGCGCACGAGCCGGGCGACTGTCACCCACGACACGACGCTCAAGCTGAGCACGATCCCCACCATCGACTGCCCGAGCCAGGTCGCAACGAACACGACGAGCAGCAGGTCGGGGAAGGCATAGAGCGCGTCGACCACACGCATCATCGCTTCGTCGACGCGCCCTCCGACCCAGCCGCTGATCGCGCCCCACAGGGTGCCGAGCACCATCGCGATGGCCGACGTGGCGAGGGCGACGGTCATCGAGATGCGCGCGCCGAAGAGCAGCCGCGACGCGACGTCGCGCCCGAGCCGGTCGGTGCCGAGCCACCAGGTCGACGACGGCGGCTGCAGCAGGGCGTCCGCGTGCTGGGCTTCGAACCCGTACGGCGCGATCCACGGCGCCAGCAGCGCCAGACCGGTGACGACGCCGACGATGGCCGCGCCGAGGCGCACGCTGCGGTCGCCGCGGATGCGGTCCCACGTGCTGCGGTTCGGATCGGTCATGACCGCCCCCGGACCCGCGGATCGACCCAGGCGTACGCGAGGTCGACGAGGGCGTTCGCCGCGATGACGATCGCCGCGAAGAAGAGGGTGACGCCCATCACGAGCGAGTAGTCACGGTCGATCACCGCCGTGACGAAGTACCGACCGAGGCCGGGGATGGCGAAGATCTGCTCGACGACGAACGAGCCGGTGATCATCCAGGCCACCAGGGGGCCGCTGACCGTCACGACCGGGCCGAGCGCGTTGCGCAGCCCGTGACGCAAGACCACCTGATGCTCGGGCAGGCCCTTGGCGCGCGCTGTGCGAACCCACGGCTCGGCGAGGGCCTCGATGACACCGCCGCGGGTGAGGCGGGCGACGTAGGCCGCCGGGCCGGCCGCGAGGGTGAGCGCCGGCAGGACCGCGTGCAGCGGCGACGTCCACAGCGCCGCCGGGAACCACCCGATCCACAGCGCGAACACCAGCACGAGCACGCTACCCAGCACGAAGCTCGGCAACGAGAACCCGAGGGTGGTGAGCGCGCCGCCGATGCGATCGAGCCAGGAACCCGGCCGCAGCGCGGTGATCACGCCGAACGCAACGCCGCCGAGCAGCGCGAGCAGCGCCCCGAGCCCGCCGAGGGCGAAGCTGACGGGGAAGGCCCGCCCGATGATCCCCGCCACCGACTGGTTCGGGTACTTCATCGACACGTCGAGATCGCCGGTCGCGGTGCGCCCGAGCCAGCGCACGTACTGCACGGCGACCGGCTGATCGAGGTCCGCGCGGGCCTCGAGGTTGGCGAGCACCGCCTCGGGCAGCGCCTTCTCTCGGTCGTACGGCCCCCCCGGCACGGCGCGCAGGGCGAAGAAGGTCAGCGACGCCACGACGAGCAGCACGGGGACAGCGACGAAGACGCGCCGCAGGATGAGGCGCAGGGCGCTCATGGCGCCCCCGCGTCGATCGAGACGTCGCGCAGGTACACGACGCCCATCGCGTTCAGCGACAGCCCACGTACGTTCGGGCGGATCATGGCGTTCGTCGCTCCGGCGTAGACCGGCGCGATGGCGACGTGGTCTTCGATCAGCAGGCGCTGGGTGCGGTCGTAGGCGTCGCGACGGGCGCCTGGTTCACGCGTCGTCGCAGCGGTGTCGACGAGCCGGTCGTACTCGTCGTCGGCGAACCCGAGGTGGTTGTTGCCCGCCCCCGACGTGAACAGGCTCATGAAGTTCTCGGGGTCGGGGAAGTCCGCGATCCACCGGGCGAGGTGCATCGGCGGCGGCTCGTCGGCGATGCGCCGAAAGAACGCGGCCTGGTCGTGCACAACGACCTGCACGCCGATGCCCAGGTTGCGGCGCCACTGGTCCTGGAGGTTCTCGGCCTGCAGGCGCCAGTCGTCACCGCTGCGATAGAGCAGCTCGAGCTCGGGGAACCCGTCGCCGCCGGGGTACCCCGCCGCGGCGAGGTCCGCCTGCGCGGCCTCGGGGTCGAACGTGAGCCCGATGTCGGGGGCGTGGCCGAACATCCCCGGGGGCAAGAAGGACGAGAGCGGGCGCTCGCCGCCGCCGAGGACCCGGGTCACCTCAGTGCGATCGATGGCGCGCACGAGGGCGCGGCGCACCCGCAGATCGTCGAGCGGCGGGGTGTCGAGGTGAAACCCGACGTAGCGCGACTCGAGGGTCGCGAGGTTCACATAGTCGGACCGGTCCCGCACGCTCGGGATGGCGAGGGGCAGCAGCTCGAGCACGACGTCCACGTCGCCGGTCTCGTAGAGCGACCACGCGGTGTTCGCCTGCCGCACGACGAGCAGCTCGGCCGCAGCCAGCGTCACCGGGGCGAGATGGTACGTCGCACTGCGCTCGAGACGCAGCACCGCGTCGTGCTGCCACTCCGCGAGGCGAAAGGGCCCGTTCGAGACGAGGTGCTCGGGCTCCGTCCACGCGAGGGGGTGCGCCTCGACGACGTCCTGCCGCAGCGGGAACGTGCTCATGAAGGTCGTGACGTGGGGGAACCACGGCGCAGAGCGCACGAGGTCGACCTCGAGGGTGTGGTCGTCCAGGGCGCGCACGCCGAGCGACTCGACCGGCGCCTCGCCGGAGTTCACCGCCTCGGCGCCCGCTACGTCGTAGATGAAGTAGGCGTACTCGGCGGCGGTCTCGGGATCGACGAGCCGCCGCCATGCGTACACGAAGTCGTCGGCGACGACCGGGCGCCCATCGGACCACAGCGCGTCCTCGCGCAGGTGGAACGTGATGCGGCGCATGTCGTCGTCGAAGTCCCACGAGGACGCGACGGCCGGCTGCACCTCGAGGGCGTCGTCGTACCGGGTCAGCCCTTCGAAGAGATTGGACACGACCACGAACGAGGCGACGTCCGTGGCCTTCGACGGGTCGATCGTCGCCGGCTCGGACGTCAGCGTCAGGCGCAGGGTCGCCGCGTCACGAGCGCGAGAGCAGCTCGCGACGAGCGCGACGAGGGCGATCAGCGCACCGAAGAGCGCGAGCCGTCGGCTCAGCGGTCCTCGAAGAACTTCGCGTTGAGCTCGGTGTACGACTCCCACTTCGAGGGGACCTCCTCGTCTTCGAAGATCGCCTCGACGGGGCACTCGGGCTCGCACGCGCCGCAGCTGATGCACTCCTCGGGGTCGATGTACAGCTGGATCTTGTCGCCGTACTTCGCCTTCAGGGCATCCTCACCGCCTTCTTCACGCACCTGACGAATCTCGTCCAGGTCGGCCGGACCGTGGATGCAGTCCACGGGGCACACGTCGACGCAGGCGGTATCGCAGACGCCCACGCAGGGTTCGGCAATGATGTAGATCATCGGTCGTCGTCCTCGGGATGTGCGGGCCACTCGGGCTGCCGCGACGGGTCCCCTTCTATATCGGTCGGGACGTGGCGCTGGCAAGCGGAGTCCGTGCGAGGCATCGTGCCGTCATGAAGTCGCCCCGGTCCCATGCCCTGACCTGCCTGTGCGCCGCGCTCGTCGGCTTCGTCGGCGCGTGCGGGGGCTCGCAGACCGCCGACGACGCGCCGGTGATCGAGCGGACCGCCGCCGAGATCCGCACGGCGCGCGCACTCGCTCGCGCCGACCAGAGCCTCGAGGCGATCGACGTCGTCGAGACCGACGTCCGGGTGAACCCGGCGACGTGCGATTGCCCGCCGTGGGAGGCGCTGCTCTATGGTCGCTGGACCCGCGTAGCGCTCGAGCGCACCCCCGTCCCGGGCCCCGAAGGTGACGAGGTCGAACCGCCGATGCCCGCGGACGGCACGGTGTTCACCCTCACCCTCGAGCGCACGAACCGCGCCGTGCCATCGGACACCGGCTGGCGGTATCCGGTGCTGCGCGAAGTCGAGCCGGAGGCGCCCGCCCGGTTGCGTCCCTGACCGATCGGATCGAACCTGCCGGGCCGAACCTCGACCGAAGGACCGCATGTACGGCATTCATCGCCTCGCCCCGCATCTGACGTGGATCGCCCTGCCCCCGCCGACCGGCGTCGGCCGCCCGTGGGGGTACCCGATGAACGTGTACGTCGTGCACGGGCCGCGGCCGACGGTCATCGACACCGGGCTCACCGGGTCCCGCGACGTGCTCATCGCCGCGCTCGCTGAGGCCGGCGTCGATCCGAACGACGTCGGACGGGTGCTGCTCACCAGCGCGCGCCCGGAGTGCGTCGGCAACGTCGCGCTCTTCGGGCGGGCGACGGTGTACGCGTGGCGGAGCGACGACCGCCCGCTCGACCCCGCCGCCCGTCGGGCAGAGATCGGGGACGCCGTCGCAGCGACCGGGCGGCACCTGTGCACCCTCGACGAGGCGCACCCGGACTGGGATCCATCGACGATCGATGCGTTCGTCGAGGCCTACGCCGGGGTCGGTCCGAGCGACATCACGGCGTCGCCGCTGCACGACGGGCAGACGGTGGCCATCGCCACCGGGACGGTCGAGGTCGTTCGCGCCCCCGGCGCCGACGCGCACGGCGTCGCGTTCTTCGAGCCGCGGGAGCGCTGGCTCTTCGGCGGGCACGCGCTCAGCTACCGCGGCGCCTCGGTGATCGACGACGTCGACGCGCTCGGCGACACGCTGACGCGGGTCACCCAGCTGAACCCGACGCTCGTGCTGCCAGCGTGGGGTCCGGTCGAGCACCACCACGCGATCGCGTTCCGGTCGATGAGCCTGCAGGTGAACAACCTGCTCAATCACCTGTCGTTTGTTCTCGACGGCGACCTCACCGCGTTCGACGTCGCCCGCAACGACCTCGGCCACGTGCCGCGCGACCTCGTGCGGTTCACCGAGACCGTGCTGCGGTACCGCCGGCTGCTCGATCTCTACGCCGCATCCGGCGTGGCAACACGCACCGGCGAAGGGCCCGGCGCGGTGTACCACATCGGCAACGCGAAGGGCCGACGCGCGCCCGCGCCCCGCTGAACGCCGGGGAGGCGAAGCACCCCGCTGATCGCCCGGGGGGGCAAAAGCGCGAAAGGCGCCGGCGGGGTGCCGACGCCATTCGAGCGTTCGTGACCGGGCTCGCGCGGATCAGCCGCGGAACGAGAAGGTCAGCTCGTGGTCGCAGATGAAGTAGGCGTCGCCTTCTTCGATCTTCTTCGCGTCGATGCGGTTGCCGCGGAACTCGATGCCGTTCGTCGACCCGAGGTCCTGCATGTAGAAGTGACCCGAGTGGAAGATTACCGCGGCATGCTTTCGCGAGATGTTGCCGTCGCGGATCGTCAGGTCGGTGCCCTGCGAGCCACGGCCGATCACGAAGCGCTCCTTGTTGACCGGGTGCACCCGGCCATTGAAGTGCAGGTACACCGTCGGCATCCCGCCCTGGGCCGGCACGGCGCCGGTCTGGCGCGGGGGCGCAGCGGGCGCGGGCGGCGGACCAGCCGGACCACCCGGGGGCGGCGGCGGGGCCGGCGCAGCGGCGGGCGCAGCCGGAGCCGGCGCAGGCGCCGACGACGGGCGAGGCGCCTTCCGCGGGATCGCCGGCATGCTGTACGTGGCGTGCTCGGGCTGCGGCGCGGCGGGCGCAGGGGCCGGCGCGGGCGCAGGGCCCTCCACGAACTGACGGAGCGCGTCGTTCAGCAGCTGGTCGATCGTCACGTCGGTTTCCCGAGCGCGACGTTCGAACGCCTGCCAGAGCTGCTCTTCACAATAGAAGCTGCGGAGCGTCTTCCTGCGGTGGTCGCTCATCGATCCCTCGATTCAGCAAAGACGGCGCGCACCGAAACGGCGCGGCAAATCCTGTCGTGGCCCGTCGGGAGTACCACAGCGAGCGGTACGACGTAAAGCACACGGGGCCCTACGCAGCCCCTTCCGCCGCCGGGTCCGGAGCAGGCTCCGCACCGGCGTCTGCGTCGGGGCCGAGCGGGTCGTCCGACGGCGGCGTGTCGAAGCGCCGACCGAGCTCGCCGATCCACGCGTAGACGACAGGGACGACGACCAGCGTGAGGACGGTGCTCGCCACGAGCCCCGAGATCACCACCAGCGCGAGCGGCCGCCGGATCTCGGCGCCTTCGCCCAGACCGAGCGCCATCGGCAGCAGCCCGAGCACCGTCGTGGTCGCGGTGATCAGCACCGGTCGAAGCCGGACCGAGCACGCCTCGACGATCGCCGCGGTGCGCCCGCGCCCGCGCCCACGAAGCTGGATGATGTAGTCGACCAGCACGATCGCGTTGTTCACGACGATTCCGGTCAGCACGATCGCGCCGATGAACACGACGACCGACACCGGCGTGCCCGTGATGTCCAGGCTGCCCACCACGCCGATCCACGCCAGCGGCACGGTCAGCAGGATGACAAACGGCGCGACGAACGACTCGAACTTCGACGCCATGACGACGTAGACGAGAAAGACGGCCAGCGAGAGCGCGAAGAGCAGGCTGTCGCGGGCGAGCGTCATCTCTTCGGACTGGCCGGCGACGCGCAGATCCTGCCCGGGCTCGAGCCGCAACCCGTCGAGCCGCGCAGCCAGCCGATCTGCGGTGGCAGCGAGGTCGACCAGCGTCGTGTCGGCCTCGATCACCGCCGCCCGCTGCCCGTCGATGTGACGGATCTCCGCCGGCCCCTCGGCGATCGACACGTCGGCCACCGCGCCGAGCACGACCGGCTCGGTCGCCTGCTCGACGCTCAAGACGCCGACATCGATCCGCTGGCCGGGCACCATCGACTCCGCCTCGACGCGCGCGGTGCCCGCGCCCTCGCCTTCGACCCGCACGCGGCCGATCTCGAGGGCGCGCAGCCCCGCCAGGGTCTCGACGTCCGAGGCGCGGGCGCGGAGCTCGACGTCGATGGCGCGGCCCTCGTCGGACATCTCGGTCACGTCCGAGCCGCGCACCTTGTCGCGCACGGCTTCGGCGGCGGCGCGCACGTCGATCCCCCACGTCGCCAGCCGCTCGCGGTCGAAGGTGATGCGGACCTCGGGGTACCCGGCGCGGGCGCTCGTGCGCACGTCGGTCACGCCGGGGGTCGTGGCCACCGTGTCGACCACGAGGCTCGCCGAGCGAGACAGCGCGTCGAGGTCGTGGCCGAGGATCTGCACCGACACCGGCGCGCTGATCGAGAAGAGGGTCGGGCGCGTGAGCTCCCACGTCATCGCCGGCTGCCGCGCGAGCGCCTCACGGATCGCCACGATGGCCGCCTCTTCGGCGGCCACCACGTCCTCGGCGTCGGGGACGACGATGGTGATCTCGGCGTAGTGCTCGCCCTGATCCGACGCGTCCAGATCGTCGGGCCGTTCGCCGACGAAGGTCGAGATGCGCTCGATGGCGTCGGTCGAACCGAGGGCGCGCTCGATGCCCGCCACCCGGTCCGCCGTCTCTTCGATCCGCGTCCCGACCGGCCACCGCAAGACGGCGGTCAGCTCGCCCTGGTGCAGCTCGGGGATGAGCTGCATGCCGAGCTCCGGATACCGCTCGACCGCCAGCGCCGAGAGCGCGATCGCGCCGCCGATCACCAGCAGACCGACGCGAAGCGCCGTGGTCAGCGAGAACCGATACACCGCGGTCACGCCGTCGAACGCCACGTCGAACGCCCGGCCGATCGGCCGCCCCACCGCCGCCGCCCCGCGGGCGAGTAGCCGGGCGACGAAGAGCGCGCCACGGGCGACGAACCAGCCGATCGCCGCCACTGCACCGAACACCTCGACCACGAGCATCGAGACGGTGCGCACGACGATCCAGACGATCGCGAGCGGCGCGACGAGCAGCCGCAGGATCCGCCCGATCCAGCCTGCGGCGCGCCACCCGGCGGCCGCCGACCGTGCATCCGCCGCGACCTGGCGCACCGAGGGCGGCGGCCAGAACGAGGGCAGCGACGCCGCCTCGGCGTCTCGGGCGGCGGTGCGCAGCCGGTCGGGCAGCACCGCCAGCATCGGCACGAAGAAGAGCGCGAACACCAGCGACGCGACGAGCGAGAGCACGACGGCCAGCGCGAGGTCGCCGAAGAGCTGCCCGGCGACGCCGCGCACGAAGCCGATCGGCAAGAAGACCGCGACGGTCGTCAGCGTCGACGCGACCACGGCGCCCCCGACCTCGCGGGTGCCACGGATCGCGGCGCCTCGAGGGTCGTCCCCCTCTTCGCGGCACCGCACGATCGACTCGAGCACGACGATCGCGTTGTCGACGAGCATGCCGATGCCCAGGGCGAGCCCGCCGAGCGACATGAGGTTCATCGACACGCCGAGCAGGCGCATCGGCGCGAACGTCGCGATCACCGACAGGGGGATCGCGAGGCCGATCACGACGGTCGCCCACGCGTTGCGCAGAAAGAGAAAGAGCACGAGCACGGCGAAGAGCCCGCCGGTCAGCGCGGTGTTCGTCACCTCGGCGATCGCCGCGCGGATGAAGCGCGACTGGTCACTGAGGACCTCCATCGAGACCCCCTCCGGCAGGTGGCGCTCGAACCCGTCGCGGTCGTCCTCGAGATCGCCGAAGAGCCGCCACATCACGGCCTCGGACACGGCGACGAGGTTGGCGTCCGCCTCGCGATACACCGCGATCTCGACCGACTCGACGCCGTGGACGCGCGTGAGGTTCTGCCGCTCGCGCGCCGCTCGCTCGACGGTCGCCACGTCGCCGAGGCGCACGACCCGGTCGCCCTCGCGGGCCACGACGAGCCCGGCGAGGTCCTCGAGGGTCTCGAACTCGTTGACCGTCCGCACGAGGTACTCGACCTCGCCCTCGTAGAGCCGCCCGCCGGCGACGTTCACGTTCTCGGCGCGGAGTCGATCGCCGATGACCCGGATCTCGAGCCCCCGCGCCTGGAGTGCACCCTCGTCGACCGAGACGCGGACGACCTCTTCGTCGCCGCCGAGGACGCGGACCATCGCCACGCCGGGGACCTTCTCGATCACCCGCTGCACCTCGTCCTCGGCGAGGCGCCGAAGCTGGGCGGTCGGCACGTCGCCGTACACCGCGAGCCGCAGGATCGGATCCAGCGTCGGGTCGTAGCGCAACACCAGCGGCGGGTCGGCGCCGTCGGGCATCTCGATCCACCCGATCCGCTCGCGGACCTTCTGCGACGCGGTGTCGAGGGACGTGCCCCACGCGAAGGTCAGCAGCACGTCGCTCGACCCGGCGCGCGAGATCGACGTGACGCCGACGGCGCCCTCGACCGTGCCGAGCAGCTCTTCGAGCGGTTCGGTGACCGCGTCTTCGACCTCTTCGGGCGCCGAGCCGTCCCACGTCGTCCGCACGGTGAGCGTCGGGTGACTGATCTCGGGCATCAGGTTGACGGGCAGCTGCTGCAGCGAGACCTGGCCGAACACGACCACCGCGAGGACGATCATCGTCGTCGCGACGGGGCGGTCGACGGTCCAGGCCGCCCAGCCGCTTCGGTTCGGCGCCGCGCTCACCGGTCCCCGGACCCGTCGACGTCCGGGTCGGCCCCGGATCCGTCGGCGTCCGCCGCGTCGTCTTCGTCGGCGGGGATCGTCACGCGATCCTCGTCGTCGAGCCCCGCCTGACCGGCGATCACGACCCGGTCGCCGATCTCGACCCCCGAGATGGCTTCGACCCGATCGGCGTCGTCATAGCCGACCTCGAGGGTGACCCGCCGCGCCACGAGATGCGGCCCCGGGTCCCCGCTGCCGTCGGCCTCTTCGCCGCTGCCTTCGTCGTCCGGCATCTCTTCGCGCACGACGAACACCTGCGTCGCGTCGCCCTCGTACACGAGCGCGCGGCGCGGCACTGCGGCGACGTCGCGGTGCACGTCGGTGACGATCCGCGCGGTGACGAACATGCCCGGGCGCAGGGTGACGCCGTCGTCGGTGACGATGTCGTCGAGGCGGATGCGTACGGCGACGGTGCCCGTCTGCGGATCGACGGTGGGATGGATGCGATCGACCCGACCGGTCACGATCGCCTCGTCGAGGGCGCGCACGGCGATCTCGGCGACCTGCCCCTCGCGGACGTCGGCGAGCGCGCGCTCGGGCACGCGGATCGTCGCCTCCAGCACGTCGACCCGGGCGATCTCGACGATCGCCTGGTTCGGCACGACGACCTCGCCCACCTCGACCATGCGCGAGATGACCGCGCCGGGCATCGGCGTGCGGATCGTCTGGTTGGCGGCCGACTGCCGCGCGCGCGCGAGGGTGGTCTGCGCGGTCTCGAGCTGAAAGCGGGTCTCGTCGAACGCCTGCCGCGACAGGTACCCGTCGTCATAGAGCGGCTGCAGCGCGGCGACCTCGCGTTCGAAGCGGGCGACGCTCTGCTGGGCCTCGCGGATCGCGAGCGCGGACTCCTCGTTGTCGACGACCGCAATGCGATCCCCGGCCTCGACCACGTCGCCCTCGTCCACGTCGAGGGACACGAGCGTGCCGGCGATCTCGCTGACCACCGACACCCGCGTCGTGCTCTCGAGCGTAGTGCTGCCGGCCACCGAGGCGCGCAGATCGGCGCGTTCGACGAGGGCCACCTCGACCGGTACGGCGGCGGCCGCTTCGTCTTCGCCCTCGCCGCCCCCGCCCTCTTCGCCGTCGCCCCCACCGCGGCACCCCACGACGAGCAGGAGCCCGACGAGGCAGATCGCGAGCCGCCAGAACATCGGCGGGCTTGAGCGCAGGGGCAGTGGTGCGTACATCGAACAGGTCCGGGGACCGTGTGGCGGGCGCACTCTAGCCCGCCGCGCCTCGCAGTCCAACCGGCGTCGCGCCCTCGCGACCTCTGCCCCACCGAGCCATGACCGATCCTGCCCCCTCAGCGCCGCCTCGCCGCGCCCTCGTGTCGCGCCTCGTCGGCGTCGCGACCCTCGTGGTCGTCGCAGCCGCGCTCGTCTGGCAGTTCGCTGGCGGGCTGGGCGGGGCGCCGACCGAAGGCACCGACGACGACCGCGTCGGCGAGTTCGCGCCGGACTTCACCCTCGAGACCCTCGGCGGGGACGGCGAGACGATCACCCTCGAGGATCACCTCGGCGACGTGATCCTCATCGACTTCTGGGCGACCTACTGCCCGCCCTGCCGGCGGTCGATGCCCCACCTGCAGGACCTGCACGACGAGCTCGACGGCGAGAGCTTCACGCTGCTCAGCGTCAACGTCGATCGGCCCGCGCCCGACCGCGACGAGCTCGTGGCCGGCTACATGGACGCCCAGGGCTTCGACTTCCCCGTGTTGATGGACAACGGGCGCGTCACCTGGCTCTACGAGGCGACGCGCATCCCCCTCGCCGTCATCGTCGGGCCCGATCGGCGCATCGAGTACGTGTTTCAGGGCGCCACCGACCCGCGCATCGTCGAGCGCGCTGTTCGCCACGTGCTGTCCACCGTCGACGCCACCGCCCAGGCGCCGCTCGAAGCCGGCGACGCGGTCGCCGTCAGCGCGCCGTCGCCCACCGCGCGTTGACGAGCCCGGCAAAGCGCGCCGTCGGCACCGGCGTGTAGCCCTCGAGGGTGGCCCGACGCACGACGACGTTGTCCTCGTGCCACAGGCTCACGTACGGCAGCTCGTCCGCGAGGATCTGCTGCACCTCGGCATAGATCGCCCGGCGTGCGTCGCGGTCCAGCGTGCGTGCGCCCTCGTCCAGCAGCGCATCCACCCGATCGTTGCGGTACCGCCCCCGGTTGCCGCCCGCCGACGTGTTCTCGGCCGTCGGGATGTTCTCGGAGTGGAAGATCCACGCGAAGAGATCCGGGTCGACGACCGACGTCCACTGCAGTGACGCCATCTCGAAGTTGCCCGACTTCACGTCCCCGAAGAACGTCCCCCACTCCCACGACTGCAGGTCGATGCAGACGCCGATCTCGCCGAGCTGGGCGGCGATCAGCGCCGCGATGCCGCGATAGAATCGGTTGGCGGACGTCTTGTACTCGATCCGCACGCGGCACCCCTCGGCGTCCGGCGCGTAGCCCCCGGCGTCGAGCTCGGCGATGGCGGCGGCCGGGTCGTAGGGCCACGATCGCGCCGCGGACCACGCCCAGTGGTGCGGGGGCAGCAGCCCGGTCGACAGCGTGGCGGCGCCGCCGAGGCGATGGGCGATGATCTCTTCGCGGTCGATGCCCAACGCGATGGCCCGCCGCACGTGGATGTCGTCGAGTGGCGGCACGTCGAGGTTGAACACGATGTAGCTGTACTTGAACGACGGCGACGTCTCGATCACCAGCTCCGGGTCCCGAGCGACGACCGGCAGCAGCGTCTGGGGCGTCGCGTTCTGCGCGAGATCGACCGAGCCGGCGAGCAACGCCAGCAGGCGCGTCGTGTCGTCGGGCACCACGCGAAACGCCACGTGCCGCAGGTGCGTCGGCGGCGCGTGCCCCTCGTCGAACGCTTCGAGCAGCGTGGTGCCATCGGCGTCGGTACGCACGAAGCGCCAGGGCCCGGCGCCCACCGGGTCCCGGTCACCGAATGTGCCGGTCTCGGCGAGAAGGTGCTGCGGCACGATGCCCAGATCGAGCTCGAGCAGAAAGGGCGCGAACGGCTCGTCGAGGGTGAACGCGACGGTCCGATCGTCGAGCGCAGCGACCGTGACGCCGTCGAGGTTGCCGGCGTAGGGAGACCCGACGTCCGCGAGGCTGCCGTACGTGTAGACGACATCGGCGCTGGTCACCGGCGCGCCGTCGTGAAACCGCGCGTCGTCGCGCACCGTGACGACGTACCGCGTGGGCGACTCGGGCACGACGGACGCTGCGAGGTCGAGGGTCGGCTCGCCGTCGGCGGTGTCCGTCTGCACGAGCGCGGCGAAGACGAGGCGCGACAGCTTCGCGTCGTAGTCGCTCGTCGCGAACCGGGGGTCGATCGATCGCGGCGCCGCCTCGACGACGACCACGACCGCGTCGCTCGGCAGCGGCTCGGTGCGGCGACAGCTGGTGCAGAGCAACACGAGCGCGACGAGTCCGACGACCGCGAGGGTCGTCCGACACGACAGACCGCTGGCCGCTGCCCTCACTCGATCGACGAGTTCGAGGCCGGCTCCCCGGCGGGCATCGCGTTCTGCTGGCGCATCATCTCGACCGGCGGCGCTTCGTCGAGATCGTCGAGCAGCGCGCGCGCCTGATCGGCCCATGCATGCCCGGGGTAGAGCGCGACGAAGCGCTCGAGCGTCGAACGGGCCGCGTCCCGCTGCCCGAGCTGCAGCTGCGACGCGCCGACGTGGTACAGCGCCTCGGCGCGGCGGGCGTCGTTCGGGGCCGCCCCGGCGACGAACGACGAGAGGTCGTCGACCGCCGCGAAGTAGTCGCCCCGGTCGTACGCCGCCGTGCCGCGGGCGTAGTGGTCGTCCGGCGACACACCGAGCTCGGCGCGGGCTTCGCGGGCTGTCTCGTCGGCGAACGAGTCCCCGACCGGACCGCTGTCCTCGGACTCGGCGGAGTCCCCGTAGCCATAACCGTAGGTCGCGCCCTGCTCGTTGCCGGCCGCGTCGTCCTCGGCCCCCCACACGGACGCCACCGCGTCCGGCTCGGTCGGGGTCGGGGCGGGCGACGGCGTCGGGGCCGGCGCCGGGGCGGGCGCGGATGACGACCGCGACGGGCGCTGTGCCGAGGCGGGTTCACCGGCGATCTCGGCTTCCTCGACCATCGGCGCCGCAGCAGCGACCGCGCCGGTCGAGCCGCTCGTCGCCGTCGTCGTCCCGCGACCGCGCGCGGACCCGTCGTCGCCGCCGTACCGCTCCGTCTCGTACGCAGCCATGCCGGACGAGGACCCGCTCGACGCGCCCCCGCCGCCGGCACCGGTGCCCAGCGAACCGAGCGCCGAAGAACCGGTGGCCGCGTCGCGATTGCGATCCATGTCGTAGTCCACCGGCGCCGCCTCGGCCTGCGCGACCGGGGTCGGCTCGGGCTCGGGGTCCGCCGACGGCGCCATCGCGTTGGTGACGATCCGGCCCTCGTTGTCGAGCACCGATCCGCCGAGCGTGCGCGACTGCCAGGGCTCACGCACCGGCATGGCACTGGCGCCTTCGCCGCCACGATCCGCGCGCAGGCTGCCGCCGAGGTTCAGGCGCGCGGCGTCGTCCGGGTTCGCGCCGCCGGCGCCACGGGTCGTGGCCGGGCGCGGCGCGCCGGGCGCGCGGTCGTCGAGGTCATCGCCAGCCCCGGGCTGGTTCGCCGACGTCGCGACCTCGTCGATCTCCTCGGCTTCTTCGTCCTCAGCGTACCCGCGACCGATCGTCGCCTCGTCCATCGAGTCCATCGCCGGTTCGGCTTCCGGGGACTCCTCGAGCGCCGCCATGGGCGCGACGCCGTCGTCGTCGAGCTGCGGACCATTCGCCACCGCCTCCATCGACGGCGCGTCCGATCCGTCGCCACCCGTGGACACGACCGCGATCGACGCGCCGACGCCGAGTACCGCGACCGCGGCCATTGCAAAGGCGGGCTGGAACACGACCGTCCACCACGGCGCCGCCTCACGATCCGAGGGGCCGGGGTCTGCGGCGAGGCGCGCCTCGCGAAGGATGTTCGCCCGCATCCGCGCTGGCGGCTCGACCTCGGCCGTACGCTGCCAGCCGTCGCGAATCGCCTGCAGCGAGGCGAGCTCGGCCCGGCACTCGGGGCACGCGCTCAGCGCGGCCTCGACCGCCTTTCGGCGGCGCTCGTCGAGTTCTCCGTAGAGATAGTCGACGAGGTGCTCTCGGCACGTCTCGCAGTTCATCGGGACTCGAAGGGGACAGGGGGCCGACCGGCGGATGCCAGCCGTTCGACAGACCCGAACGCGCCGGCGGCGAAAACGGTCTCTCGTGTTGGATCGTGCCGGTCTCGGCCGTCCACGAAGGTTCCACCGATCCGGGCCGGGCGCAACCCGTGGATCCGACGATTGCACCGCAGCATCACAGGGCCTCCGGTGCGTCCGGGTCGCCGACGTCGTCGCGCTCGCCCTCGTCGAACGAGACACCCTCGAAATCGGCCACGTGCAGGCGCAGCGCCGCGAGGGCGTAGCGCATCCGCGACTTGATCGTGTTCTCGGACACCCCGACGATGTCGGCGATCTCGACGAACTTCAGCCCCTCGATGTGCCGCAGCAGGAACACCTCGCGTTGCTCGTCCGGCAGCGCGTCGACGCCCTCCTGCAGCGCTTCGACGAAGCGGGCGCGTTCACGCCGTGCGGCGCCCGACTCGGCGCGGTGGTCGGTGACCCGATCCTTGAAGGTCGCGCCGCCCTCGTCGTCGCCGAGGGTCGCGTCGAGAGACATGTGCCCGCGGTGCTTTCGCCGCCGGCTCTCGTCGATGCACAGGTTGCGGGCGATCGTGTAGAGCCA
>Ga0070729_10001478_pt1 | contig 35683 bp, 25 predicted proteins | sample tdDd472_FD_66725 | JGI IMG/M metagenome (GOLD analysis project Ga0070729, IMG submission 66725) | Marine sediment microbial communities from the Atlantic coast under amendment with organic carbon and nitrate - tdDd47.2 | ecosystem: Environmental > Aquatic > Marine > Coastal > Sediment | place...
GAGGATACTCCCCTCATCAAAGGTCACGGCAATGGTGCCGTTGGTTTCACCGGTCAAACCGATGATCCCGGTCACGTCACCCGTGGCCCTGTCGTCTTTTTTCAGGTAGGGGGATCCCGCCTTGCAACTGACAAAAGCCATGGTCTCCAGCACATTGGAGGTGGCGTGAATAAATGGGTTGATCACATTTGCATCCATAACAAACTCACTCGCCCCGTCGGTCCTTTCCGCCTGTTTCGGTCTTTCGTTCCTGTGACCCGCCCTTACTCGTCGAGGGAGACGTCAAGTTCTCCGCGCCCCACGACGCTCAGGTAGGCTTCCACCACCCTGGGATCAAACTGTTCCCCCGCACCATCTCGAATGATACCCGTCACCTTCTCCAGGGGCATCTTCCGGCGATAGGCCCTGTCGGAGGCCATGGCGTCGAAGGCATCTGCCACGGAGAGAATCCGCGACAAAAAGGGAATGGCGACGCTGTGCAACCCCTCAGGGTAGCCCCGGCCGTCAAACCGTTCGTGGTGATGGCGGATGATCTGTGCTTCCCGGTCCCACAATCCAAGCTGGCCGACGATGTCGGCTCCGATGTCGGGATGCTCTTTGATCTTTTCAAACTCTTCGTCCGTAAGGCGCCCGGGCTTTAGTAGTATTGCATCACGTATCCCGATCTTTCCTATATCATGAAGCCGGCCGGCAAAGGTCAGGATGTCGAGTTCCTCTTTGGAACACCCCAGCTCCTCCCCCAGAAGAATGGCTATCTCCCCCACTCGATTGGAGTGCTGATTGGTATAGGAATCACGGGCTTCCACAGCTTTTACAAAGGCGGAAAGAGTAGAAAAAAGGTTGTCATAGATGTTCTCATAAAGAGCCACGTTCTCCACATTGCCCGCGGCCTTCTGGGTCATGAAGCTCAGATGGTAGACATCCTGTTCCGTAAAATGACAGTCCTCCGCCACATGGCTTGCCACCAGAACACCGAGGCTCTTTGCACGAATCTGCAGGGGGACCAGCACCAGGGAGTTCACTGGGGACGTCAGCTCTTTGAGACGCGAGCTGTGGGAAATCAGCGTGGGCACGCCCTCCAGAGCCACCTCGCGGATGAGCGTCTCCAGCCCCTTGCCATGGAGAGCCAGACCGTCCTGGGGAATCTGTGTTCCGCCGGTTCCGGTGGCCGCCATCTCAATGGGTATCTCCATGGACTCACTCACGATAAAAAAGCGCGAGGCGTCCGCACCGGTGATGTCCACCGCCGACTCCGTCGCCTTCTTAAAGAGCTCCTCACTGGAACTGATGGCGGAGAAATCATCCATGATGCGGTTCATGATGTTGAGTTCCTCGACCTTGGTCACCAGCTCCTGGTTGAGAGCCTCAAGCCGCTCTTTGCCCTCCACCTCCTTGGCGAGGAGAAGGTTCTTCAAGAAAAGCTCCCGCTCCCTGAAGACCCGCTTGACGCAAAGCTCCATCTGCTCGAGCTTCACGGGCTTGATCAGGAAATCCACAACCCCGTTTTTCAGGGTGGAGAGGGTGTTTTCAAGGGAGGGAAATCCCGTCATCACCACCACGGGAATGGAGACATCGTGCTGCCGGATGTGCTCGGCCAGCTCCAGGCCGTCCATGCCGGGCATGTTGATGTCGGTAAAACAGCAGTCCACCGGTTTGGTGCCCAGCACCTCCAGAGCCTCAAAGCCGTTTCCGGCGGTTAGGACCTGATAACCTTTGTGCCTGAAGTATTCCCCTGTGATGTCGAGTATACTCTCCTCGTCATCCACAAAAAGTATCGTTTCTTTTCTGAGTTCCGTCATGTGCTGCTTACCAATGGCATGGAATCGTCAACGAATGGCATGGAGAGCCGTAGCGAGGCCGTGTGACAGGGGGCGCAAAAAAGCACCGCAGAAAAGCCGGCGCCCTCGTAAGTCCCCTCCCGAAAATCCGAAGCCCTTTGAGGCGGCATGCCGCCTTCATTTTTGCAGGCTTCGGCCCTTTGTGGTACATCATCATAGATCATTTTATATACCTTTGCAAAAACTAACCCAATTTAATGCAGCCGGAAAGGGAGCGGCACACGGCCCTTCCACACCGGACAGACCAGACCACAGGGAGCCTTGCTCAAACCGTGGAGATACTCTTAGACAATCGGGCCACCCTGGTGCAGCCCACCCGCGAGCTGGCAGACACCGTCAAACAGCGCCTGACCCTTCCCAACCCCGTCTGGCAAGAGAACCAGCGGCGCGGCCGTTGGAACCGAGGGGTGGAAAAGGACCTGTGTTTCTATACCGAAGAGGAAGAGAACCTCATCGTACCCAGGGGGTGCATGCGGCTGGTCATCACCGCGTGCAGGCAACTTTCCGTCCCCTTTGCCCTCACCGACAGGAGACGCAAGTGCGCAGATGTCCCCTTTGATTTTACCGGCAGCCTGCGCCCCTTTCAGGAAGAGGCGTGCCGCGAAGTGCTGAAAAAAGAGTTCGGCGTTCTCACCGCCCCCACCGGTGCCGGCAAAACCGTCATGGCTCTCTACCTCGTGGCCCAAAGACGCCAGCCCACCCTCATCGTGGTCCACACAAAGGACCTTGCCCGGCAGTGGGTCGCCCGCATCGAGAGCTTCCTCGGCATCCCCGAAGAGGAGGTGGGCCTCATCGGGGGCGGAACCTTCCGCCTCGGCGAAAAAATCACGGTGGCCATGGTCCAGTCCCTCTACAAACGATCGGAAGAGGTGGCCAAAACCATCGGCCATCTCATCGTGGATGAATGCCACAGGGCCCCCAGCCGCACCTTCACCGAAGCGGTGACCCGATTCGACGCCCACTACATGACCGGCCTGTCGGCCACACCATGGCGTCGGGACAAGCTCTCCCGCCTCATCTTCTTCCACTTAGGCGAGTCGGCCTGGACCATCGACAAAAGCCCCCTCATCGACGAAGGGCACATTCTCAAAGCCGAAGTCCGCTTCAGACTCACACCCTTCTATTCAGATATCGACGGAACCACCCATTATCCTAAGCTAATGGCGCAACTTACCGGTGATAAAGTTCGGAATGCCTTGATAGCCAAGGATATTTCGGAAGCTCTTCCCAGCTGCCAGGGGACCCTCCTCGTCCTCTCCGACAGAAAAGCGCACTGCGAAAACATGAAAACACTGCTCCACTACAATCACGGCATCGACGCCGACCTCATCACGGGGGACCTCTCCAAAGCCGCCCGCACCGAGGTGCTCGAACGCCTGGAAAAGGGAGAAACCCGGGTGCTGTTCGCCACCAGCCAACTTCTCGGGGAGGGGTTTGACGCCAACTGCCTGGCCACCCTCTTTCTCACCTACCCCATCCGTTTTTCCGGTCGCCTCGTGCAGTACCTCGGTCGCGTCCTCCGGCCCGGACCGGGCAAAGACAAGGCACTCATCGTGGATTACGTGGATGCGGAAATCGGAATCCTGGAGTCTGCGGCCCGGGCCCGGCTCTCTGTTTACCGTTCCAACAACATCGACATCGCCCCGGAAACCGACCCCACCTCGCCTTCGGCCCAAGAATAAAGGGCATGAAAAAAGGCAACCATTCAGCTTGAGCCTCCGGCGGCCCTGCCGGGGCCCAACGTCTGAAAAGTTTGATAAACAGGTTTTAAAAAATGATTCCTGATAGTTCTCGAATCAAAAGCGGATATGATTTGACCCGAGGAACGTGGAGCAAAACGCATCCGCAACCTGCTTTCAAGGCGGCACACCTTGCCGCCGGAGGCTCACTTTTCCCGATCCATACCCATAGGTCGCCCTTTTGAGTTCTCAGGGGGGTGAGTGGTTCCTAGCTGCCCGTCGGGCCCTATTCACAGCGCGACCCTACCAGACAGAATTATATTCTGCCATAATACATTAATGCCGAATTATATTCTTGACACCTCCCTGCGCTCAAAGGTATCTTTGGATAAAATGGAGAGAAAATCATGACACTTGACAGCATCAGCCTGACCATTCTGAAAATTCTTCAGGAAAAAGCCCGTATCCCCAATGTAGAAGTCGCCCGCCGTGTCAACATGGCCCCATCGGCCGTCCTGGAGCGAATCCGCAAACTGGAGAACCAGGGCTATATCGACGGGTACGAGGTCATCCTCAATCCGAAAAAATTTTCCAGAAGCCTCATTGCCTTTGTGGATGTAGCCATAGACGACTTTGCCTGCCTGGATAAAGCAGGGGAAAGCCTGGCTGCCATCGACGAGGTGCAGGAAGTCCACTTTCTTTCAGGTGACACCGGTTTTCGCATCAAGGTCCGGGTAGAGGATACCGTCGCCCTCAAGACACTTCTCACCCACACCCTCGGCTCCCTTGAGGGGCTGCGCCCCCTGGCCACCTCCGTGGCCCTGTCAACATACAAGGAAACGTCCCAGATCCCCCTTTCTACAAAGGAGAGCGACCCATGCCGATGACAACAGATTACACAACACGCCTGACCCCGTGCGTTGAACGCATAGCCGATCACTACGGCACCCCCTTTCATATCTACGACGAAAAGGGCATTCGCGACACCTGCCGTGAACTCAAAGAGCTGTTCTCCGGTATCAAGGGATTTACCGAATACTTTGCCGTCAAGGCGCTCCCCAACCCCGAAATACTGAAGATCTTCAAGGACGAAGGGTTCGGCTTTGACTGCAGCTCCACCCCGGAACTGACCCTGGCCCGCATGGCCGGCGGCCGAGGCGAAGAGCTTATGTTCACCTCCAACAACACCAGTGAGATGGAGTTTCAGGCAGCAGCGGCAGACGGCGGAAGCATCCTGAACCTTGACGACATCACCCTCATCGACAAGGTGCCCGAGATGCCGGAGCTGGTCTGCTTCCGCTACAACCCCGGGAACCGTCGCACCGGCAACGAAATCATCGGCAACCCGCTGGAGGCCAAATACGGCGTCAGTCACGAGCAGCTTGTGGGGGCCTACCGAAAGGCCATGGAGCGAGGCGCCACCCGCTTCGGCCTTCACACCATGCTTGCCTCCAACGAACTCAACTACACCTACATGGTGGAAACCGCAGCCATGCTCCTCGCGCTGATCCGTGACCTCAACCGGGAGCTGGGCATCACCTTTGAGTTCATCAACATCGGCGGCGGCCTGGGCATTCCCTACCAACCCGGGCAGGAGACGCTCAACATCACGGCCATGGCCGAAGAGATCACCGAGCTCTTCAAGGCCTTCGAGAAGGAAGAGGGTTACATGCCCCGCCTCTTCATGGAGAGTGGCCGCTTTATGGCCGGCCCCCACGGCGTTCTTGCCACACGGGCCATCAACAAAAAAGAGACCTACCGAAACTACGTGGGCGTGGACGCATGCATGTCCGCCCTCATGCGCCCCGGTATGTATGGTTCCTACCATCACATCACCGTGCCGGCCAAAGCCGACCTCCCCTGCGACACCGTGGTGGACGTGGTGGGCTCCCTGTGTGAGAACAACGACAAGTTTGCCGTTCAGCGCGCATTGCCCCCCCTTGCCGATGGAGACCTTCTCCTCATCCACGACACCGGTGCCCACGGCCACGCCATGGGGTTCAACTACAACGGGCAGATGCGACCCAAGGAGCTGCTTCTCGAGGCTGACGGATCGGTCCGCATGATCCGTCGGGAAGAGACGTACGAGGACTACACCGCCACCCTCCACTTCGACGCCGACAACTTTGATCCCAGAAAATAGCCGCCGGCGGCCCTGCCGGGGGCCAAACTTTTGCCTGATCTGAAAGAGTGGGTTTGATAAACAGGTTGTAAAAAATAATCATTGGCAGCACTCGAATCAAAGGCGGATATGATTTGACCCGAGGAACGAGGGGCAAAGCGCATCCGCTACCTGCTTTCAAGGTGTTTTTTTCCTAAGTGGCTTCGCCACCCTTGCCGCCGGAGGCAGTTCTTGGGGAGCTGAATAGTTACAGAGTGCTCCCCCCCTCGTCATGAGATCGAGAGCACCCACAACTTGGTGGCCAGGGGCCCATCCCTGGTCATCAAAACTTCAAATAAAAAGGGGGAGACCGCAATCGGTCTCCCCCTTCTTTTTTGTGCTTAATTATCCCCGTGGGATCAAATGCCGTTGGAGTCTTCCAAAGCGATGATCACCACCTTCTGCATCATCTTCTCTTTAAAGTTCGCCGGTGCATCCAGGGAAAGGCGCTTCAGGTAGGGTTTTGCCGCCTCGGGCACGGGGGCCGTGTACTTTTTGGCCAGCTCCAGCATCAGCGGAATCTTCTTCTCCGCCTTGGCCTTGAACCCTTTCAGGGCCTTGCCGATCACGAGCTCCTCGTCGGTGAAGTCGGTCCCGAAGGGGAACGCCTTGAAGTGCCCCTTGCTGCGGTAGGAGGCCATGAGCTTCTCGAGCCGTTCAGGGGTGTTGTTTCGGAACTCCTCGGGGATTTCGTAGTCCGCAGGCACTTTCCCTTTGGCCTTGGCCGTATCCAGAAGCTGCTGCTGAAAACGGGAGTCCGCAATGCAGATCAGGCGGGTCATGACATCCTTGTCCCGCTGACCGCGCAAATCGGCGATGCCATACTCGGTCACCACGATGTCCCGCAGGTGCCTTGGAATGGTGGTGTGATTGTACTGCCACACGATGTTGGAGGTGGCCTTGTCTCCTGATCCGCGGGTACTGCGTACCATGGTCACGGCTCGCCCGTCGGGGAGCGCATGGGCCATGGAGACGAAGTTGTACTGACCGCCGGGGCCGCTGATGATGCGGTGGTCGTCCAGGCCGTCCGCCACGGTGGCACCGTTGAGCATGGCCATGAGGGCGGCGTTGATGAATCGGCCGTTCTTGCGCTGGGCCACACGCAGCTGGTAATCGTCACCATAAAGCTGGTTGATAAATGCCACGCTGCGCATGTCGATGAGCTTGATCTCTTCATCCGACAAGGACTTCAGGGTCTCGTAGAAGGCTTCAGGACCGACGAAGAACCCGGCGTATATAACCACGGCCTGATCCAGTGTCTCGCCAAGGCACCCTTTGATGACGGCCTCACGGTTGGCCGCATCGGAGAGGTCCGCAGAGTAGCGCGTCTCCCCATCCACCAGCTCACCGTTTTCAAGGACGATGCCCTTCTTGAAGATGCCGAAGGCCGTAAGGAAGGTAACATCCTTTTCACGAAGCTGGGGACGGATCGTCTCTCGCTCCAGCAGCACCTCCAGCATCTCAGGGGTCACCTTCTCGGTAATGGTCCCTTCGTTAAGGAGGGTCTGAAGATCCAGGTTCTCATAGACCTTGCGCTTGAGTACCCCGCAGGTAAAGAGGTCAAGGAGTGTGTCCACGAACATTTCGGTGGAGCTCATAAGGCCCTTGTCAAAGATCTCGACACCGCCCCACTCCTCAATGATCGTCCCGAACTTGTCCAGAATACCCGCCTCTTTCAACACGGCCTGGTACGCTTCGTTCTCTGTGTGGCGCATCATGACACCCGCCACGATGGCGTCGCCCAACGACCCGATCCCCACCTGCAGGGTACCGTCGTCCTTGACCAGGGCACTGGCATGCAGGCCGATCATCCAGTCCGTGGTGCCCACGGACTCCTTGGGAGCCCTGAAAATCTTGAATTCATAATCAGGGTTCTCGATGACCATGTCGTAATGACCGGGCTCCACCTTGGCGTCACCATACATAAAAGGCATGTCGTTGTTCACCTGGGCAATAATGGCCCGGGGAATGCCGTCGCCTTCGGCGGCACGGATATACTCGGCCCCATCCAGGTGGGTGTCGGGGTTGGTGCCCATGGAGTAGTAGAGTTTTCCGTCGATCTCTTTCTTGGAGACCAACTGTGAAATAACGTTGCAGCCTTGGAGCAGACCGTCACGGATGGCATGGGTGTAGTTGGAGCCGAGGTAGTTTTGCTGGGCATGGGGACAGTTCATGAACTGGGCGGTTTTGTTGTAGAATTCCACCAGCTCGAAGTTTTTCGGCACCTGGTTCTTTCGGAGGTCGTCGATGTAATCAAAGGTGGGAAAAGCCCCCCAGATACGCTCCACGAGAGGCTCCATAAAGCGCCGCTCCAGATCATTGCTCGAGGTGGGTAGTTCCAGGCTCACGGCGGTAATGAGGGTGAAGTGCATGGTGGGATCGTTCTTGGCCCTCCGATAAATGGCATTCACCAGATGGTTGGGCTTGCCGACAGCCAAAGGAATGGCCATGGTGATCTTCTTCCCCACCTTGGCCACCAGATCATCCACACAACGTTCCACGTCCTGATAATAAACCGGTTCTCTTGTTTCCATAACTCTCTCCTGCGTCCTTACGATGACAACCTGCAGCCCCTCCTGATTGGGCTGTCACCTTTGGGGCTTCCCGTCCCCTCCGGTGATATGATCACCCTCATTACATTAATAGAATTAAAATTCTATAATACAACCCGGGGAGCTTGTAAATCCTAATTCCCAAACAAAACGGCGCAAATCTGCTCAGACAGCATTGGCAGCGCATTACACTTGCCCTTTTCACATATCAATGTTCACCCTCTCGGCACAAAAAAACCCCAAGCAACACAGTGTGTGCTGCTTGGGGTTTCAAGGTCGTCTTCCCCTGAGTGAGCGCCTGAAAACGGCGCCCCAAAAAGAGGATTACTTGATGGCGGCGCCCTCTATGGACTCCTTGACCTCTACGGCAAACTCAGCCAGGTCGTCGGGGAGCTTGGCGTAAACCACCATAAAGGGTACGAGTTGGCCGGGACGCACCCGGGCGTTAATGTTATCATTGCCCAGTGTGGTCTTCAGCTTCTGGTCGATCTGCTCCATGGTAAGGCTTGCCAGCTCTTCATCGGTCATCATGTTGCCGGCGAAGAACTCTTTCCCCTGTACCTCACGGTTGTCCTTTGTAAAGAGACGCCCGGTGAGGCGGATGGAGTGCCGCGCCGTCTGATAGTTGTTTCTCACCTTCCCTGTGATAACGAAGAGGTCGCCCAGGTCTAGGCTGGTTACAAACCGCCCGGCCACATCCTGGGTCACGAGATTAAGGTTCCCGAAAGGATCTTTGATTTCAGGCCTCACCCAGTCGCTCACGCCGGGGATGCCGAGGGTGGCCACCTGCTCACGGGCCTGTTCCACCACGGCAATGGTGGGAATATCGATGCCTGTTCTGTCGCGGATCTTATCCCGCATGGCATAGACCCCCACAAGAATGGCAAACAGAAGGACCACCACCAGAAGGATGGTGAGGAAGATACGCAGACCACTTCCTCGGCCACCTCCCGAATCGAAGGTTTTTGACGCCTTCTCCTTGGGAGCGGCAGCCGCGATCGGTTCCTGATCATCATCGTCGATCTCGGCCAGTTCCAGCATGGGCTCCGTACTCACAGCCTGCGGAGCCGCAGCAACGGGTTCCGTCTCAGGCGCAAGGTCCAACTCGAGATTCAGGTCGATGTCCTCGTTCAGGTCGGCGGCAACATCCAGGGACTTGTCGTCTTTTTCAAGCATCGCCTCGATGTCACTGAAATCCGACTCATCCATCCCCTCCTTCGACAGGGGCTCCATCTCTTCCGTCTTCTCGTCGGCCTGAAAATCAAAATCCAGCTCCAGCTCAATGTCGTCGTCTTCGGGAGCGGACTCCTGAGCGGCCGGAGGCTCTTCCTGCAGAAGATTCTCGAGTTCGGAGAGGTCCAGTTCTTCATCCAGAGAGCTCTCCAGAGAACCCTGCATGGGCTCATCATCGTCGAGATCCAGGTCGAGGTCCATGAACCCTTCGCCCTCATCAGGAAGTGCACCGCCGCTTGCCGCGGCAGCCCCTGCAGCAACAGGCGCATCATCCAGGGTAAGGTCCAACTCACCGCCACCACCCAGGCTCACCGAGTCAAGTTCGCCATCGTCCAGGGAGAGGGAGAGTTCCTCTTCATCACCCGACAGGGCGATATCATCGGAGCCATCATCAAGGGAAAGGGAGATGTCTGAAAAGTCGAGTTCTTCCTCAGACCCTGCGGCATCGGCTTCCGGTGTAGAGCCCTCATCCAGGGAGAGATCCATATCACCGAAGTCAAAGGACTCTTCCGACGGCACATCAGGAGTCGAAGCAGACACCGGCTCATCGGTGAGGCTGGCCTCGAGATCGGAAAAATCAAGGTCATCCAGGGCCTCTTCGCCACTGGAGTTGTCGAGGGTCCCAGATTCATCCAATGCCAATCCGATATCTGACAGGTCGGCATCCTCTTCCAACCCGGCACCATTCAAATCGTCCCCGGTGAGAGAGGCTTCCAGGTCAGAAAAGTCCAACTCGTCATCGACCTCATCGCTGGGTATCGCGGGAGCAGGCCCCCCGTCATCATCCAGGGATAGATCAAGGTCGAGATCGGAAAGGTCGAAATCCTCAGGCGCCATCGCAGCAGGACTCTCAGACAGATCAAGGTCGTCAAGGCCCAAATCGTCAAGATCGATCTCTTCGATGGACTCCTCGGGGGCCTCCTGCGGCACGGGTGCCGGTGCAGGCTCAGGTGCAGCAGCTGCTGCGGGGACGGCCTCCTCTGCTGGGTCCTCCCCAAAAAAGGAGTCATCGTCATCCGGCCCGAAGAGACGATCCAATTCGCGATCGAGCTCTTCAGCGAGATCGTCTCCTTCATCGAGATTCCGTGGCGTCTGGGCCTGGGGGGGTGGGGCGACAGGAGCCGGTTCTGGAGTGAGTGTCTCCGGTTCCACGGGAGACGGGGCAGCCGCTTCCGGAAACACTTTGAACACGTGTTTGCAACTTGAGCAGCGAACCTTGCTGCCCGTGGGTTTGATCAGCTTGTCATCCAGAACAAACCTGGAATCACACTCCTGACACGTGATAATCATGTGCGCGTCCCCTTTTCATAATTCAACCCGTCCTGTCAGTTGGCTCAATTTACATTTTTAAATGATATATCCCGGGAAGATTTCTGTAGTTTTCGGCATAGTCGAGGCCGTAGCCCACCAAAAACCCCTCGGGAATCACATGGCATGCGTAATCCACTTGAACTTCCATGGCACGGCGTTCTTTCTTGTCCAGCAGGGTGCACACCTTGACACTCCGGGCACCCTTGGACTTCAGGTAGTCCATGATGAACCCGAGGGTGAGCCCCGTGTCCACAATGTCCTCCACCACCAGAACATCCATGCCGGTGACATCCAGATCCAGCTCCTTGGTCACCGTGGCTTTCCCGGAAGACTCGGAACTTTTTCCATAACTGGAGACACCAAGAAAACCGAGCTGAACCGGGACCGTGATCTCCCGCGCCAGATCGGCCATAAAAATAAAGGCTCCTTTCAGAGCGCAAACCAGGGCCAGATTGCCATCCCGGTAATCGTTGGAGATAACCTCCCCAACCTCGGTGATGCTTCTGGCGATATCCTCTTTTGAGAGTACTTCAATAAGTTCTGACATTTTAACTACTTTATCATTACTTTATCGCTTGCGCCACACCTGTTTACATATTGCGTGACCACAAGAGACAATACGTTCCTGCTTTATAAACCAGCGAAACAAAGATAAACATCCGTTCATGGCCGTATCGCGATAACAGCCGGATGTCAATCATTTTAAGCCATTACAGCCCATTTTCCGCAAGATTCTCTACTACCTTCCGCTGACCATCTGTCAGGGTTTTTGGGATGGTGACGCCGATCCGAACAAACAGATCTCCCCTGGCTCCCCCTTTCATCTCGGGCAATCCCTTACCGGGAATCCTCATTTTTGTTTTGGGTTGGGTACCCGCGGGTACCTTGAGATTGATTTCACCACCCTCCAGCATTGGCACGGTGATGGTGGCCCCGAGAAGCGCTTCAGTGAGCCGGATCTCGATATCAAAAATCACGTTTTGTCCATCGGGAATAAACCCGCCACCGCCCACCACGCGAGACAAAATGTAAAGATCACCGGCGGGACCCCCGTATCGGCTGGGCTCTCCCTTTCCGGTTAACCTGAGCTTCTTTCCATCCACCAGCCCCTTGGGAATGCGGACATTGATGGTGGAGGACCCGCCCCCGACAGACAGGCTGCGGGTGGTACCGCTGTAAACCTCCGGCACCGTCAGGGTGATCTCAAGGGTCTGATCCGCCCCTTTCATCTGCCTTCGGCCCTGGAAGCCATGGCCTCCGCCACCGCCAAATGGCCCACCGAAACCACCACCGCCGCCGCCAAAACCGAACTCCCGGAAAATGTCACCGACATCAAACCCCCTGAAGATGTCTTCCTGACTGTAGCGTTGTTGAAAACCGGAGGCCCCGTAGGTGTCGTACTCCTTGCGTTTGGCCGAATCGCTCAAGACCGCATAGGCTTCGCTGATCTGCTTGAACTTGTCTTCGGCGGCCTTGTCCCCCTTGGTTTTGTCGGGGTGGTACTTCATGGCCAGTTTGCGGTACGTCTTTTTAATCTCGTCATCGGAGGCGCTTCGCTCAACGCCCAGTACTTTGTAGTAGTCCATATCGTTTGATCCAATCGCAAGAGCCCGGCATCAGAGAGTCATTCCCATCCCCAGCCGTCGGGCCATACGTTATTGCCTTATTTTCATTCCCGATTGCTCATCCATCGAAGACCCAATCGCATTCGATACCAGGAAAATAGGTTCATTGGTCCACAGTGTCAAGGGATGTCCCCCTCTCTCCCAGGTCCATCGCAGCTCAAGCCCACCGTTATGACGTCAGGCGATCCAACCGAAGTCGCTGGCGCTCGTCAAACAAGCGACGGGCACCGACGGAAACAGCCAGGATGGCACCAAAGCCGGTTCCAGCACTGATGGTGAACATGATGAGAATTTGATATTTCACCGCCTCCATGGGGGGGCTTCCCGCCAGGATCTGGCCGGTCATCATTCCCGGCAGACTGACGATGCCTGCCACGGCCATGGCATTCAGTGTGGGAATCATGGCACTTCGAATGCTCTCTCGACGGATCTCGGTGATGGCTTCCCGCCAGGTCTGCCCAAGCAGCAGGCGCCCTTCAATGACAGCGCTGTCACGCCAGGCCGTGGAGGTCAATCGCTCCATGCCGATGGCAATACCTGTCATGGTGTTTCCCAACATCATCCCCAGAAGGGGCACGGCATACTGGGGCGTGTACCAGGGGTCGATGCGGATCACCGTGGCCAGCACCAGGCAGGTGATGGAAAAAGAGGAGACGGTCATGGCCGCCGTACCGGTGGCAAAGCCCCAGATACCCGCAAGCCTCCGGGTCTGCCTGCTCATCACCTCCCACCCTGCCGTGGTCACCATCACCAAGGCAATCAGCGCCAGGAGCCAGGGGGCCGCATGGTCAAAAAGGGTCTTCAGCACCATCCCCACCAACAGCAACTGAATGGTGGTACGTAGCGCCGCCACAACGATTTGACGGGTCACCCCCAGCTTCATGCGAAACGAGAGGACGGCCAGGGCCACCACCAGAAAGGCCGCAATGGAGAGGTCCAAGGGGGAAAGGGTAATCATGCCGGTCATGCGACCTCCCCTGTCCCTGCATCATGCAAAGCACCGGTGGCATCAAGCACCACCACCCGCTGTGCCACACGCTTGAGCTGCTCTTTGCCATGGCCCACCCAAAGCACCGGGGCCTGCCGCTCCCGTGCGTACGCAAGGATCAGGGCCTCTACCTGCAGGGCACTGGCCTCATCCAGGTTGGCGGTGGGTTCATCCAAAATAAGGGCCATGGGCTCCCGGTCCAGAAGACGCAACAGGGAAAGACGCTGCCTCTCTCCGCTGGAGAGACGCTTTACCGGCCAGGAGAGAACCTCTTCCCGAAGCCCCAGCACGTCCGGCCGCACCTTTTCAGGGGCAAGAAAGTGCTCCTTCACTCCGTCAAGCCACCAGATGCTCTCACTTGGGAGCATGCCAACCTTGCGACGCCACTCCGGGGCGGAAAAGGTCCCGCGATCCATGTCACCAAAGCGCACACGGCCCTCATGGGGTTCCATGTCCACCACGGCCCGCAGGAGAGAACTCTTCCCGATCCCCGATGGCCCGGAAAGCCCCACACAGGTCCCGGCGGGCACCGTGAGGGTCAGTGGGCCGAGCCCACGGATCACCAGGTTTTCGATAATGAGGTCCGCCCCCATGGCTTTAGTTCCCTTCCCGGTTCTTCAGGTGAACCATCAAGACCGAAATCGCCGCGGGGGTGATGCCGTCGATGCGCGATGCCTGCCCAAGGGAGACAGGCCTCACCTCCATGAGCTTGGCCCGCAACTCGTTGGAGAGGCCGTGGACAAGGGCGAAATCAAAATCCTCCGGCAGCCGGATCTTCTCCAGGTGCTTGAACTTCTCAATTTCGGCAAGCTGACGGTCGATATACCCTTCGTACTTCACCTCAATCTCCACCTGCTTTGCCACCCGGCCCTCCACCGGGACCTCCGGTGCCGCCAGCTGCGTCACCGCATCGTAGCCCATCTGGGCCCGCTTGAGGATCTGGTCCATGGGCACCCCGGTTTTCAACGGGGTGGTACCACGTTCAGTGAGGTAGGTGTTCACAGCGGCAGATGGCTTCACCACCACACTGCGAAGACGTCCTATTTCCCGGTCGATGGCCGCTTTGCGCTCACGGACCAGCCTGACGGTGTCGTCACTTACCAACCCCAGTTCGTGGGCTATCTCCGTCAGGCGGAAATCGGCATTGTCCTCACGCATCATCAGACGATACTCCGCCCGGGAGGTGAAGATACGGTAGGGCTCTAAGGTCCCGCGGGTGATCAGGTCATCCACCATCACCCCCATGTAGCCCTGGGAACGGTCCAGTACAAAGGGGGAGCGCCCTGATACCTTGAGAGCCGCGTTGATGCCTGCCCAGAGCCCCTGGGCCGCCGCCTCCTCGTACCCCGAGGTGCCGTTGATCTGGCCGGCCAGGAAAAGGCCGTCAACCTTTCGGGTCTCCAGCGTGGGGCGCAACTGCACCGGATTCACATAGTCGTATTCAATGGCGTAGCCGGGCCGAATGATCTCGGCTTCTTCAAACCCTGCGATGGATCGCACAAAAGGAATCTGAAGATCCACAGGCAGGCTGTTACCCAGGCCGCTGACATACATCTCCCGGGTGTCGACCCCCTCAGGCTCCAAAATCACCTGGTGGGAGACGCGATCGGGAAACTTGATGGCCTTGTCTTCAAAGGAGGGGCAATAACGGGCGGACACGCCCTTGATGGTGCCGCAGTAGAGAGGGGAACGGCTCAGGTTGTCCAGCACGATGTTACGGGTCGCCTCGGTGGTGTGTCCGATGAAACTCGGCAGCTGGGGCAGCGGCGCGTGGGTGGACGAAAAGGAGAAGAAGCAGGGGGTGTCATCGGCCTTGTGCTCTTCAAGCTTGGAGTAGTCGATGGTATCCTGATGGAGCCGCGGCGGGGTACCGGTCTTCATGCGTCCCATCTCAAGGCCCAGCTCCTTCATGGAGGCTGCCAGGCCGTAAGCGGCAAATTCCCCGGCACGCCCCGCCTGGATGCAGCTCTCTCCCACATGCACCAGGCCGCTTAAAAAGGTCCCTGCGGCGATAACCACCGCCTCGGTCTCAAACCCAAAGCCGGTCTGGTCCACCACCCCGGTTACCTTGCCCCCCTCCACCACCAGGCGCTCCACCAGCCCCTGTTTGAGGTACAGATTCTCCTGGGCTTCCAGGACCGCTTTCATGGTGCGGTGGTAAACGTTTTTATCGTTCTGGGTACGCGTGGAGTGTACGGCCGGCCCCTTCTTGGTATTGAGGGTCTTGAACTGAATGGCCGAGGCGTCCGATGCCTTGCCCATCTCGCCGCCCATGGCGTCCACCTCTCGCACCAGGTGCCCCTTGGCCGTGCCCCCGATGGAGGGACTGCAGGGCATGGAGGCCACCTTATCCAGGTCAATGGCCAGAATCAGGGTGGAAAGCCCCATGCGGGCTGAGGCCAGTGCCGCCTCACAGCCGGCATGACCGGCCCCCACAACAATCACATCATATTTTCGTGTATTTGATACCATCTATTGCCTGCTTGTTTGTCGGACATCGAGACCGAACGCACGGGAACCATTTTCATTTCGACCTCACCCGCCGTTCGATGTATGATGAGCTGCTGCCGAGGGATAGGCCCCAACACAAACGGCCGGTTTTCGCCGACCGTGCTCTTCGGCAACTCCGGGTACCTGCATGGCGCAGGACCCCGAAACGCCATCACATTTTTACGCTCATCCCCTTATTATATAATCGGGTTTCAAGCAAGGTCAATATGAACGCAACAAAGGCAAAACGTTACACGGACTTAAACAGTCATTTGAAAGGACTCTTCGGCAAAAGGGTTCAGAAACTCACCGTGGATGCTGGTTTCACCTGCCCCAACCGGGACGGCCACAAGGGAACGGGGGGGTGTATTTTCTGCAATGAAAAAGGGTCCGGCACCGGCGCCCACCTGCTGGGCACCTCCATCACCGATCAGATCCTGCAGGGACGCGAGGCCCTTTTCAAGCGGTACAAGTCCAAGCTCTTCCTCGTCTACTTCCAGGCCTACAGCAACACCTACGCCCCGGCGACGCACCTGAAGGCCCTCTACGATGAAGCCCTGGCCTTTGACGACGTGGTGGGGCTCTCCATCGGCACCCGCCCCGACTGCGTGGACGAGGAGAAGCTGGCCCTCCTCGATGACTACTCGAAAGAGAAACTGATCTGGCTGGAGTTCGGCCTCCAGTCCCCCCACGACAGCACCCTTGACGCCATCAACCGGGGACACGACGTGGCCTGTTTTAAAGAGGCTGTTGCCCTCACCCGAAAGATCGCCCCCAAGGTCAAGATCTGCGCCCACATCATCCTCGGGCTTCCCGGAGAAAATCGAGAGATGATGCTGGAGGGAGCCAGACTCCTGGGAGACCTCGGCATCGACGGCGTCAAACTGCACCTTTTGTACGTGGTGAAGGACACCTCCCTGGACCAACTCTACCTGGACGGCGACTACACCTGCATGGAAGAAGACGAGTACGTGGAAACCGTGTGCGACTTCCTGGAACTGCTGCCCCCAGACATGGTGATCCAGCGCCTCACCGGGGACCCCCACCGGGACGAACTCCGCGCTCCCCACTGGCCCCTGAAGAAAGGGACCACCCTCAAGCGGATCCAGGAGACCCTTGAGGCCCGGGGAACGCGCCAGGGATCTCGTTTCACGCAAAGGGCCCAGAAAATATAAAAGGCCAAACAGGCGTTGCCTTCGGCGACCCTACCGGGGGGACAAACTCTTGAAAAGTTTGACAGACAGGTCTTTCTTTCCGAACCCGCAAGAACCCCAGCCCCAAGGCTGATGTGATTTGCCCCGAGGAACGAGGGGCAAAGAGCATCAGCAACCTGCGTTCCAGGTGGCTCACCTTGCCGCCGGAGGCACGCTTTTTACTCAGCCTTAATGTAAATGGATGATCGAAAAGGGTGGTGCTGCGTATTGTCGGACTTTATGACACCACATCCATAAAATCCGACAATACGTACCAGAAGGGAATCCAGGAACTAACGGGTTGAAAGGGTCAGAAGCTGCAAGACTGACAATTTTCCGTCGTGCCGAAGCACTGGTAACGGGCAGCAGGTGGGTCGTTTGTCGGCGGGAGTGGCAGAGTCTTAACGTCGCCAGAACTAAGTTCTCCTCGGAATACACCCTACCTCTATTGCTGACGATTATAGGCAGCGACCCACACTTTGTATATAGAGTGATGCATTCATTTACCTAGGGAATCCCCCCACGACCCAAAAAATGGATGTCTAAAATATTGGACAATGCAGCATAAAACACCAAAAACCTCCGCACAAAAAAAAGGGGCTTATCGTGCATTTTCAGCATGATAACCCCCTACACCCCACACAAAACCATCAAACCAAAGCCCACAACACAAAAAGACAAACACGTTGTCTCCGGCAAGTTATTGGAGCCCCTGCTCGTATTAACCCGGCGGTTAAATGCATGACTGCCGTGCGACGATTTCATACCAAGTAATCAGCTGGTTACACATTGGCTTGTGTTGGGTATATAGTTGCCGGGTTAATACCTATCGTGCAATGCGTTTGGCAATGGGGTAGCGACGACCATAACCAAACGCCTTGGCCGTCACCCGCAATCCGGGGGCCGCCTGCTGGCGCTTGTACTCATTGATCTCCACACGGCGCACCACATCGGCCACCACGTCGGCATCGTATCCCATGGCCACAATTTCCGCGGGTGACTTCACCTGCTCCACATAGGCATGAAGAATGGCATCCAGGACCTCATAGGCGGGCAGCTCATCCTGATCAGACTGATCGGGGCGCAACTCCGCCGAGGGGACCTTGTCGATAATCCGCTGAGGGATCACCTCGCCATCCCGATTGATATAGCGGGAGATATCCCAGACAAGGGTCTTCGGCACATCGGAGATAACGGCCAGGCCGCCGTTCATGTCTCCGTAAAGGGTGCAGTACCCCACGGCCAGCTCGGACTTGTTCCCGGTGGTAAGAACCAGCGCTCCTGTCTTGTTGGAGAGGGCCATGAGAAGGGTCCCCCTCACACGAGCCTGGATGTTCTGCTCGGTGATGCCGTGCTCCTCCCGACAAAAAATATCGGAGGCCCCCAAAAACGCATCAAACATCGGGGCAATCGGCACCACATCAAAATGGCAACCCAGATTCTCAGCCAGGCCCTTCGTGTCTTCGTCATTGTCCGACGAGGTGTACTCTGAAGGCATAAAAACGGTGGAGACATTCTCAGCCCCCAGGGCATCGGCGGCAACGGCGGCCGTCAAGGCCGAGTCAATGCCTCCGGAGAGGCCAATCACCACCTTTTTAAAGCCACACTTGGTCACGTAATCCCGAGTTCCCATGACCAGGGCCCGGTAGACCTCCTCCTCCACGCAGGCCGGCACATCGGCTATGCGCTGAGGGCTTGTCTCCTTCGGCTCGAACACCAGAAGGTCTTCAACAAAGGATTCGGCACGTACAGCCAGTGCCCCATCGCTGTGGAAACCAAGGCTGGCCCCATCAAAAAGAAGGCTGTCGTTGCCCCCCACCTGGTTGACGTAAAAAACAGGCACCTTGTGCCGCCTGGCCACCGAGGCGATAAGGTTTTCCCGAAAAGCGGGCTTGCCGGTGTTGAAAGGAGAAGCTGAAATATTGATAAGAAGCTCTGCCCCCTGCCCGCAGAGATCCGCCACGGGATCCACACGGTACTTTCGAGACTCAAAGACCTCCTTGTCGTTCCACATGTCTTCGCAGATGGTAATGCCGAGCCGCACCCCATTCCACATCACCGGCTTTGATTCGCTGCCCGGTTCGAAATAGCGGCGTTCATCAAAGACATCATAGGTGGGCAGAAGCCTCTTGCGCACCTTATGGAGCACTCGGCCGTCCTCAAAGAGCAGGGCGGCGTTGTAGAGATTGTTTTCACCGGGCTCGCCATTTCGCTCAACATACCCGAGAAGCACGGCAATGCCCTGAATATTTTCCATCAGCCGTTCCACGGCGTTCAGGTTGTCTTTAATAAAGGAGCGCCTCTCAAGAAGGTCACGCGGCGGGTACCCGCTCACGGAAAGTTCAGGAAAGACCACCAGTCGGCAACCGGCCTCCCGGGCCTTCTTCGCGGCCTCCTCCATCTTTCGACAGTTTCCCTCAAAATCTCCAATGATCGGGTTGATCTGCCCTGCTGCTATTCTCACCATATCCATGCATCCGTGGTTCCGGTTTTCCAGTCACGCCCCGCCATCGCAGAGCACCTATCCTCTTGAATTTTTGGCGCATTCAAACAACATCATCCTGCACATTCCCGGATAGTATCCCACCGCGCCACAGCGGTCAAACCCTATTCATCCCAAGGGCTTATTCTGTGGAAACCAGGGGTATCTTTCGGGCAGCCGGTGTGGTATATTCCCCAACCGATTGTTATTACGTTCAAACAAGCCTGATCCGCACAAAAACAAAGGGGCCCGTGAAGGCCCAGCAACCCATACAGAAGAGTCCATGAGCAACGAACCGCAACGTATGAAATCCACGGCCATGGCCGTTTCCGCAGGGATCCTGATCCTTGCCGGGGCAAGCACCCTTATCCCCTGGGCCTCAGCCAGTGAGGCCAACGTCATCGGCTACAAATCCCTCTGCACCTTTGCCCCCTTCTCCACCCTTATCTGCATGATGGGAGCCAACATTCTCCTCACCCTGCGAAAGCGCCTTACCGTAGCCTCAGAGGAGTAACCGTGCCAAAAGCCATTCGCCTTTGCTTCATCGGTGCACTCCACGCCACCTGCTACCTGTGGTTTATCCCCCACGTGATCCTTCCCCGCTTCGGCACCACGGGCTCCAAAACAGCCGTGGCCTGTGTGGTGGTCATCTCCCTTCTCCTCGTCACCCTCATGTTCCGGCGGAAAAAAACGCAGTAAATAAACCAATGCCTCCGGCGGCGAGGTGGGGGCACCTCGAAACCCCATGGCGAATGCGAAATGGGTGTTGAAATGCTGTCCACCTCGCGTCCGCATTCGCGCGATGTGCGACGTTACTCACCCTGCACCACAAGTGCTTAGGCTACCGGTTTCCAACCGGCCAACCCGAGAGCTGACCTTAAATAAACCAACGCCTGAAAAAATTAAGGTAACCACCCTGAAAGCTGGTCGCCGCTAAGCTTTGCCTCACATTACATCTGTCCCCACGGGCGCAGCCCGTCAGCGAATGTGACGAGTCTGAGGAACGAGGGATCGGAGCATTCGCAAGCAGCTTTCGAGGTGGCTCACCTCGTTTTAAGACGCCTCCAGCTCCATGCGGATCGTGTTGCGTGCGCGGTTGACGATGGCCCCAAGCTCCTCTTTACCGTAGGCACTGACGTCCACCGGGTCATGGATCACCAGCTCCACGCCCCCCGGCATCAGTTCCGTACTGCCTTTGGGAAGAATCTGACGGGTGCCCTTGATCGTCACCGGAAGAATGGGCAGCCCCAGATCATGGGCAAAGCGGAAGGCCCCTTTCTTGAACTCCTTTAAGCTGCCATCGTCACTTCGGGTCCCTTCGGGAAAGAAGATGACGGAGGTGCCGCCCTGAATCTGTTTTCTGGCGTGATTGATGGTGGCCACGGCTTTGGCGCTGTCCCCGCGATCGATGAAGATATGCCCCATGCTCTTGCAGACCCAGCCGATAAGGGGCACCTTCTCCAGCTCTTTTTTCATCACCCACTTGATGTCCAGGCCCAGCCAGCCGTAGAGCACATAGATATCGTAATGGCTCAGGTGGTTGGCCACCACCACGTAAGAGGTCCCTTTCTCCACCTTTTCCCTGCCCCTGACATCCACCCACATGGGGGTCACAAAGCTGTTGACCCGCGCCCAGAAGGCGGCAATGGTTTTTGAAGCAACGTTGGGGGAGACCGTCACGGAGAGCAGCACCGCCGAAGGGGCCAGCACCAGAGTGGAGAGCCCTAAAAAAGGGACCACCACCAACCACCGGTAGGGCCAGTAGAGAAGTCGTCCAAACCGGTTCCAGATCCTTCCGGCCCGGTCCCATGCGCCCTCCACATTGCCACTCCACCCCTCTGCGTAGCGTCGCAGGTAAGCTTCCACACTGTTTTTCGGCAAGTTGCCAAAAGCCATCGTCTCTCTCCTGATGGGTGCGTGCCGCACATACGGACTGCACCTGATATCATTGATATGTATCGCCCGTCATGTATCCGGGAACTAACATTGTTTTACTCGAGGCAGAAAAAACGCACATTTCCCCTGCCAGCCATCACTTAAAGCCTGTTTTTCCATCGCTTCAAATGATTGGCCCCCGACCCTGCCGCCGGAGGCTCACCTGAACTGAAGGGTAGCCCTACATCTTATCCTTCACTTCGTCCCAGAAGGTCTCAACCCCCTCTTTCCACCCGCTCAGGTACTTGTCGATAAACTCTTCGAATCGTTTCTGGGCAATGCGCCCGGTGATGGAGAATCGATCGGACTGCTTTTTCAGCACGTGGGAGAAATAATCCCCCAGATGCTCGTCCTTGAACGGGTTTTTACCGGGGGTCCACCCCAGGGCGTATTGCAGCTCACGGTAGTGGGCTGTCCTGGACCACTCCAGCCCTGCCCGTTTCCCCTCTTCGATAAAGTTTGCTTCAAACTCCGCCTTCTCTCGTTTCAGGCGTTCCACCACATTGGCCAGGTCCAGCTCTTCATGGATTTTATGTCGAAGCGCCTCTTTCTTGCGGATCATACTGGAAATAGACCGCTGAAACACCTGAGAAAAGTTCATGCTGGACCGCCACTCTTTCATGCGTTCGTACAGCTCATCAGGCACGCTGATCGTCACTTTTTTTGCCATTGTCCTCCCCCGAAATTATCACGTGTGTGCGTGGTATCGTGCCACACCGCTTTTATACGTGTCAATATACCAATACGTACTCATCAGCAAGTACGTATTGCCTAATATCGCCTCCGGCGGCCCTGCCGGGGGCCAAACTTATGAAAAGTTTGACAAACAGGTATTGAGGTCTTTTGACCATCTCATCGCTATGGACAAGGTGGAGGCCTCGGGTTTCATAAGTATGCCTGAACGCTTTTAAGGGCCCGTCTTAAATAGCGACCTGCCGGAGGCACACTGACTCCTTACGAAGATAGCCTCCCCTCATCCCCACCACCCCGGTTTGAAAAAAATCCGCTGTGGCCCCCACCCCTCTTATGTGATAATGAATGATGCAGTTGTAAAATGCCAAGGTTACGACGCCTCCTGGGTGCCATAGGCCCCAAAAAGGATCCAGCCCACGCCGCACAGGCCCAGCCTGTCCATGCGGCCGTGAACTTCGGTGGGTGGCAAACCGAAGGAGCTGATATGCCTGGTTCTGAGGCCGGTATGAATGTTTTTGGAGTATCATAATGAAACAATGGGTTTTGGTAGTGGCTCTTATCGTGATGGCATCCGCTTGCGCACGTCCCCCCCAGTATGTTCCCAGCAAAAAGCCTGCACGCATCACGTATGAAAGCGCCGTGGACGGACAGCTCAGCACCCTCTCGACCCAGCTGGCCAAGCAGCTCACAAGGCGGCGCATCAGACGTGTGGCCGTTAAGGAGTTCACACGCATCGACGGCAAAAGCAAGCAGCTGGAGAAGTACCTTGAGATGGAGGTCTCTGACAAACTGTTCAAGACGGGCTATTTTACCGTGGTGAAGAGTGACGTGCTGAATGAGACAGGAGAGGACAGCCTTCTGGATCTTGCTGAGAGCGCGGTGACCAAAAACTCCGACGTCAGTGAAGAAAACGCTCGTAAGGCGGGACGTGCCCTGAACATCGACGCCATCGTCATGGGCCATACGGTGGTCCTGGACAATGCGGTGAAGCTTTCGGTTCAGCTCATCGCCACCAGCACCGGCAGTGTCTTTGGATCGGCCTCCACCCTCATCTCCAAAGACCGGAACATCCGGACCCTCCTGGATGAAAAAGGGGCCGGAGAAAGCGGCTATTCAGGGCGCCAAGGTGAATACGGCACACGTGGTGAATTTATCAAGACCGGAGAGAACCAGTTCCATGAGCTGGTCACCGACCTCTACACACTCTACGTCAAGCAGGTCAATGACGAGATGGACCTCTATGCTGAAACCGGCCCCACCGTCGAGGTATTCCTGAACGACGAGTACAAAGTGATGGCTGTGGATGAAATGGTCACCTTCACCCTGGATGAAAAGACCTATGTCCTTACCCTTAGAAAGGTCAAGGACCACAGCGCCGTCTTCAGCTTTGCGAGGCTGAGGAACGCCTCCGACGATGAAGAGGAGACGCCTCCTCCGGAGCAACCTCTGCCTTAACCCTTGGGGGGCTCCGAATCAGCCGGAGCCCCGCTACCAGTATGAAGTTTGGGATTGTTCCAGTGGCGGGTTTTGTCCCGGTCGCTCTTTTTGGCGAGATTTTTCGACAGGGCACCGGGAAGATCCACCCCGGTCTGGTTGGCAATGCAGACCAGCACAAACATCAGGTCGGCCAGTTCGTCGCCAAGATCCGGCGCCGGCTCCGCCCGCTTGAAACTCTGATCTCCGTAGACCCGCGTCATAATCCGCGCCACCTCACCGGCCTCTTCCAGCAGGATTCCCAGGTTTGTCAATTCGGAGAAGTAACGCACGCCGATCTCCTTCACCCACTGGTCCACCTTCTCCTGATATTCCCGAATGCCAATGTCTTCGTTCATCACCATCGTCCTTTTGAATTCGTAACTGTTCAGCTCAAAATCGCCTCCGGCGGCCCTGCCGGGGGCCAAACTTTTGCCTGATCTAACTGCTGGGTTTGACAAACTGGCTTTAAGGCCGATTTCGATTTACGCGAAGGCATTAATTTTTCGACTGTGCTCGTCTAAACAAGCAACCGAAACGTTTTCGGGGCTCAGTTCCAAAAGAGACCCGCCGGAAGCATATCAGAATAGTTATAAAAGCCAATCACCTGCACCACCGATGTTGGCAAACCATACGGGTCTGTTTAAACAAGCATCCGCCGCCTGGCAATCCATGTATGAAGTCGCCGGGTTACTGTCCTGATACTGGGGTCCCACCTCATAACATGGCGCGTTGCAAAGGGGGAGTCCTTTTGGTAGGGTTGACGCGTCCGGAGCCAGCTACGCGCGGGCCCCGTCCCTTTCATAATCTTATCTGTTCCGTGTTTCAAACGACCGGGACTTTACATCGTGTGGATTTTTGAACCATGACCAACCGAGTTGAACTTCTCGCCCCGGCGGGAAATCCGGAAAAACTTGAGATTGCCGTGCACTACGGTGCCGATGCCGTCTACCTCGCGGGAAAAGCCTTCTCCCTTCGAAACTTCTCAGGCAACTTCACCTTAGAGGAGATGCGGGCGGGCATCCGCCACGCCCACGCCCATGGCGTCAAGGTCTATGTGGCGTGCAACGTCTACGCCCGAAACGACGAAATGGATGCGGTTCGGGAATACCTTACCGAGCTTGCCGAGGTGAAACCCGATGCCCTCATCGTGGCCGACCCGGCCATCTTTGCCGCGGCACGCGAAGTGGCACCCGACCTCGACATCCACATCAGCACCCAATCCAACACCACCAGTTGGGGGACGGCCCGTTTCTGGAAAAGCCTGGGAGCCTCCCGCGTCAACGTGGCCCGGGAGCTGCCCCTCACCGAAATCAAAGGGGTGGTGGACCATGGGGGCCTCGAGGTGGAGGCCTTTATCCATGGGGCCATGTGCATCTCATACTCCGGCCGCTGCCTTCTCTCCAGCTACCTCACGAACCGGGACAGCAACCGCGGGCAGTGCAGCCATCCCTGCCGGTGGAAATACAGCGTGGTGGAAGAGATGCGTCCGGGGCACTTCCACCCCGTTCAGGAGGACGAAAGGGGCACCTACATCTTCAACTCCAAAGATCTCTGCATGATCGACCACATCCCCGCCCTCATCGAAGGGGGGATCGCCTCCCTTAAAATCGAGGGGCGCATGAAGGGAATCAACTACCTCGCCTCGGTGGTGAAGACGTACCGCGAAGCCATCGACGCCTACTACGATGACCCGAAACACTACGCCACCCGTCCCGAGTGGACCGAAGAGCTCTCCCGCATCAACAGCCGGGAGTACTCCACGGGTTTCTTTTTCGGCTACGAAAAGGACACCGCCCCCAACTACGACGACTCCCGCCCGGGTACCATTCACCGGTTCGCCGGGAAAATCACTGCGGTGGAGGGCAACACCGCCACCGTTCAGGTGCGGAACAAGATTGTCCAAGGCCAGGAGATAGAGGTCCTCACCCGCAAAGGGCCGGCCCAATGTGACACCATCCGGTCCATCACAGACCGCAAAGGCAACGATCAGAAGGTGGCCCAGCCCAACACCTGCGTCACCGTCACATTAAACGGCAGCTACGCTCCCAACGACCTCATCCGCATCGCCGAAGAGAGCACCTACGGCCATGCCCCGGGGGCATCCCGGATGCCCGGAAGCGGCAACAAAGATCAGTCAACCAAACTGCCCGATTAAACGCCACCCCACCAAATAAAAACAGCCTGTTTCAGGGGAGTTGCATCCTCTGGACAGGCTGTGATATCATACAGCATCCATTCCGTCGTACCGTGCTCAAGCCATTTCCGGCTCCCCGATCGTTTCCCTCACCTCCATTTCGGAATGCGATACCGCGCACCGACCGTAACTATTCAGCGTATGCCTCCAGCTGCCCTTCCGGGGCGAAGCAATAGTTACCACCGTCCTAAGCGCCTGCCGTCTACATACCACCGGCCCGATCTTTCCGGGAGTGCAACTCGCCCCACCTATTCACCATGACAGAGGTGACCCATGAACAACAAAGTAGTCTTTGTGGATGACGAAAAGGCCATTCTGGATTCCATCACCCGTGTCTTCCGAAACGAACCCTACAAAATCTACACCTTCGATGACCCTGCCACCGCCATCGAAGAGATTCATGTCATCGAACCGGCCGTGGTCATCTCCGACCGGATGATGCCGACCATGGACGGCTCGGAATTCCTTGAAAAAATACGTGTCCGGTGGCCCGCCATCGTCCGTATCATGCTCACGGGCCACTCGGACATCGATGCCACCATCGCCGTGATCAACAAGGGGCATATCTTTCGATTCATCAACAAGCCATGGAACAAGGCAGAATTGAAAATGTCGGTTAAAAACGGAGTGGATCACTTCAACCTGGCCATGGAAAACAAAGAGATGTCCCAGGTGATCAAACGGAAAAACGAAGCCCTCCTCGCCCTGAACAACGAAATGGAGGGGCGGTTGAGATTCTGCCTGAAAGAGGTTGAAGAGGCCGGGAAAGACTACAACGACCGCAACCAACGCCTTCAGGAGACCCTTGTAGCCATCATCAGCGATATCGACCGGGCCAAAGGAAGCTGAGAGGTGATCCCATGGCCGAGATTATTGAAGAAGAAAAAAAGATCATCCTCAAGATCGTCTACTACGGCCCGGCCCTCTCCGGCAAAACAACCAACCTCATGCAACTCCACGACCTGATCAACCCCGGTCAGTGCGGGGACCTCATGAGCTTAGAGACCCGGGGGGACCGCACCCTCTTTTTTGACATGCTCCCCATCCTCGCCCGCACCGAAGGGGAGTACAGGGTCAAGATCAAGCTTTTCACCGTGCCTGGCCAGGTGGCCCATGATGCCACGCGAAAAGCGGTCCTCTCCCGATCCGATGGCGTTATTTTTGTGGCCGATTCCCAGGTGACCCAGTCTGTCAATAACTTCCAGAGCTTTGAAAACCTGGAAAAAAACGCCGGCCGCGTGGGCCTGGACTTCGACCACCTCCCCCTGGTGGTTCAGTTCAACAAACGGGACCTGCCCGATATTCTCAGCGAGGAAGAAATTCTTTCGCGATGGGGGCCTTCCGGGCTTCCCGTCACCTTTGCCACCGCACTGAAGGGAAAGGGTGTCCGAGCCACCTTCGAAGCCATCCTTTCAACCACCTATCGGAAACTGAACGCCTGCCACAACCTGGAGCACCGCTACCGTATCCTGGAAGACAACCTGCTCTCGATTCTGCCTCCCCTCCCCTGTGTGCAGAGCAGTTAATGTCCAAGCCAAGGAGATCCCTCGAGCATGGAGATGCCCCGCGAAACCATCGCCCCTTTTGACCGGGAATACACCCTCAAGGACCTTCTCTCCCCGGAGATGGTCCTCACCTGGGCCCGTGTTGCGCCACGCCTGGGGGTGGCCCACCTCTCCGTGGTCATGCCCGACGGCAGCCCGCTGGCCCCGGGGGCATCAGACGATGAGGCAGAACGATGCATCGGAAAGCTGGTGTCCGAAACACGCCCGGAGACCCCCCTTTTTCAGGAGACCCCGCAAGGTGGGGTAAGCCTCTACCCCCTGATGCACGAACTGGAACCGGTGGGTTACCTGGCCCTGGGATTCAGCCCCGGCGGCGATGGGCCCACAGAGGAAATGGATGCCGCCGGCACCATCTTAAGCACCGCCATCACCCAGATCATGAAAAGCGGCTACGGCCTGGCCATGGCCTCCCAGGTCCACGGGGAAGTGGTGGAAGACTCCTTTGAAGTCCTCAAACAGAAAGCCTTCGAACTGGCCAGGTCCGAAAAGAAGTACCGCCTCCTGGCCACAAGTCTCGACAAAGAGGTGAAACGAAAGGCTGAAGAGATCCGCCAGGCCCAGGAACGTCTCATGCAACAGGAGAAGATGGCCTCCATCGGCCAGCTGGCCGCAGGGGTCGCCCATGAGATCAACAACCCCATGGGCTTTATCACAAGCAACTTAAACAGCCTCGAGGAGTATACCGGGGAGATCATCCGGTTCACGACCCTCCAGCGAACCCTCATCCGCCATGCAGCGGAGGCCGATCTGCTGGCAAAGGAAGCAGAGGCACGCCTCCTTCAGGAGCTTCAGGCCTTTGACAAACAGGCCGACATCGACTTCATCCTGGGGGATATCCCCCCGCTGCTCAAAGAGTCCATTGACGGTGCGGAGCGCATCCGGAAGATCGTCCAGGACCTTAAAGATTTTTCCCACCCCGGCGAAGAAGAGCTCACCACCGCCGACATCAATGCCAACCTCGACAAAAGCATCAATATCGTCGGCAGTGAGCTCAAGTACAAGGTCACCCTGGAGAAGAGCTACGCCAACCTCCCTCCGGTGCAATGCTACGCCCGGCAACTGGATCAGGTCTTTATCAACCTCCTGGTCAACGCTGCCCAGGCCATCGCCGACAAAGGCACCATCACCGTAACCACCGGATACGATGCCACCCACGCCATCGTGGCCATCTCAGACACCGGCGCCGGCATTCCAAAGGACAAACTGAAACGAATCTTCGATCCGTTCTACACCACCAAGCCCGTGGGCAAGGGCACAGGACTCGGGCTTAACGTGGTCTACAACATTCTCAAACGCCATCGTGGGTCCATCAGCGTGAAAAGTGAGGTGGGTAAAGGCACCACCTTCACCCTTCGCCTCCCCCTCCAGCGCGCCCCTCTCCCCAAGGAGACGCAACCATGAGCCGACTCGCTTCCCTCTTCCTGGGCAAAGAGGCCCCCGACCCGGAAGAGAAAAAAGAAGAGGAGCACCCCTACACCATTCTCTTCGTGGATGACGAAGCCGGAGTCCTGGCCGCCATGCAACGTATCTTCCGCAAGGAGAACTACCGCATCATTACGGCGTCTTCGGGTGAAGAGGCCCTTGAGAGCCTTGCCAAGGAGGAGATTCACGTCATCATCACCGACCACCGCATGCCAGGCATCACCGGCGCGGACCTCCTGCGTCAAATCAAGCAGGACTACCCCCACACCATCCGCATCATGCTCACCGGCCATGCCGATGTGGGGGCAATCATGGGAGCGGTAAACGAAGGCGCTGTCTACAAATTCATCACCAAGCCGTGGAACGATGAGGACCTGCGCATTACTGTGGGGCTGGCTCTGGAACAGTACGACCTGATCCGGGAAAACCGGGCCCTGAAAAAAAGCCAGGCCTCCCAGGACAAAAAAATCACCCAGATGAGCCGCTTCATCAACACCCATCGCAGCCAGGTGGGCTCCATTTTGCTGAAACACAACCTCATCCGGAAAAGCGACCTCGAAAAAGCCCGGGAAGCCCAGGCAAAGTCGAAACACCCCCTGCCCCAGGTACTCATTGAGCTCGACCTGGTGGATGAGGACACGATTCTGAATGCCATTCAGCAGGATATGGGCATCAACCGCGTCTACCCTGCAGAATTCCGCACCTTAGAGGCCCTGATGGCCCTGATACCCCGGGAGATCTGTAAAAACAACCTGCTCATCCCCCTGAAGCGCACCGAAACGGGCCTCATGGTGGCCATGAACGACCCCAGCGACTACCTGAAAATTGAGGACCTGCAGTTCATCACTGGCCTGCGTGTGGAGCCGGTCATCGCCACGCGCAAAGAGATTCTGGAAAAAGTGGAGGAACTCTACGGCGAAGAGGAGCCCGGCCTGGACGAGCTCACCGTCCTGGATATGGAGGACCCCACCGAATCCATCGAGATCATCCTCGACGAAGAGGATGAGGAATCGGACATCAAAGAGCTCCTCATCGCCAAAGACCAGCCCCCGGCCATCCGCATCGTCAACGCCATTATCTCCGATGCCCTTCGCCACGGGGCGTCCGATGTGCATATCGAGCCAAAAACCAAATACATGATGGTGCGTTACCGTATGGACGGCCTTCTCCACGACAAGATCCACGTCCCCGTCTCCATGCACCCGGCCATTGTCTCCCGCATCAAGGTGATGGCAGAGCTGGACATCTCCGAGCGGAGGCGCCCACAGGACGGCCGCATCACCGTAAAAACCCCCTCAAAAATGGTGGACATCCGACTCTCCTGCCTTCCCACCATCAACGGGGAAAAGGTGGTCTTCCGCATACTCGACCGCAACGCCTCCATCAAAAGCGTGGCGGACCTGGGCTTCACCGACGAGGAGAGGGAGACGGTCACCCGGCTCATCAACCGCCCCCAGGGGTGCATCCTCACCACCGGCCCCACGGGCAGCGGCAAGACCAGCACGCTATACTCCCTCATGCAGGAGAACGCCTCCGTCACCAAAAACTACACCACCATCGAAGACCCCGTGGAGTACTTCATGTCCATGGCCGAACAGGTGATGGTCAAGGAGAAGATCGGCCTCAACTTCCCCCTGATTCTTCGCGCCATCCTGAGGCAGGACCCCAACGTCATCATGCTGGGAGAGATCCGGGACTTTGAAACCGCAGAAGTGGCCTTCCACGCTGCCCTGACCGGCCACACCGTCTTGAGCACCCTTCATACCAACGGCAGCATCCCCACCATCACGCGGCTCCGGGACATGGGCATCCAGCCGTATGTCATTGGCGAAGCCCTGAACGGCATCGTTGCCCAACGGCTGATCCGCTGCATCTGCGACAAATGCAAAGAGGAAGAGACACTCTCCGGGGAAACCCTCGACGCCCTGGGTATCAACCCAAACCGCACTGACTTTCCTGCCTTTCGCGGGAAGGGGTGTGCCCGATGCAACAACACCGGGTACAAAGGGCGAACCGGGCTTTTTGAAATCTTCACCGTCACCCAGGAGATCAAGCAGCTTATCAACACCGAAGCCTCGGAGTCCGAACTCACCCGGGCTGCCCGCTGGGCCGGCATGAAAACCCTCATCGAAGACGGTTGGACCAAAATTAACCAGGGCATGACCTCCGCCGAAGAGGTGCTTCGGGTCCTGGGTCCCCAGAACACCCTGGAAGTCAAATGTCCCCACTGCAACGCCAACTTAAAAGAGCGCCACCGGTACTGCCCCTTCTGCGCAGGCCGCATCGTCCTGCAGTGCCTCCACTGCTCCTGCATGCTGGAGCCGGAGTGGAAATCCTGTCCGGACTGCGCAACACCTGTCCCCCAAACCTAGGGTGAGCCCCCCATCAATCGGCCAGGCATCGGTCCCCACCTGCTGCTGTAAACGTTAATTGAAAACATATGCCTTCCATGGTCAAAGTGAGCCGGCGGCAAGGTGTGCCACCTTGTAAAATAGTTACACTGGTCTCTTCTCTATACGGGCTGCCTTATTTCACCCTCCACGCGAATGCATTGAAAGTGATCGTATACCGATACCCTTCCCGCATTCGCCATAGGGTTTCCAGGTGCCCCCACCTGGCCGCCGGAGGCATAGCTGAACAGGTACGCTTCGACACAAAAAAAACGCCTGTGGGCTCATCCCCACAGGCGTTTTTCTTTTCGTTGTTTGTCGCTGAAGTCAGTTGGACCGTGCAGCCCGGTTTCCCGGGATCGTCGCCGATTCATACTCAACCCGATTTCTTCCCTGGGCCTTTGCGCGGTAGAGGGCTTTGTCCGCCCGGTTGATGGAGCTTCGAATATCCTCGGCCGGGGTGTACTTGGTCACCCCCACGGAGATGGTCACCCGGAAATCCTCGGGCAACTCGTCAAAGACGAGCGCCTCCGTTAAACACCTCACCCGCTCTGCGCATTGCATGGCCTCGCTCACCCCGGAATTGGTGAGGATCAGAATAAACTCCTCGCCGCCATACCGGGCGATGTGGTCGATGTCCCGCAGGTTTTTTTGAATCGTCTGGGCCACGGTACGAAGCACGATGTCTCCCCGGTCATGGCCGTAGGTGTCGTTGACATCCTTGAAATGATCAAGATCAAAGATACAGATGGAAAAGGGGTGAACCCCCCGATCGCCCAGGGCCTTCTCCCGCTCAAGGATCTGGAACATCTGGCGTCGATTGAACACTTGGGTCAAATCATCGTGGATGGCCAGCTTTTCAATGGTCTCCATGGCCCGGGCCACCTTCTCCCGAAGGCTGGTGATGTAGCCCCCCACCAGGGAGAACCAGGGGAGCACCGCCACGAGAATCACCAGGTTCATCAACTCAAGCCTGGCATTGAACCCTGAAGGGTCCTGACGGTAAAGAAGAAAGAGCACCCCGCTATAGTTGGCGATGGCAAACAACGAAAGGAAGAGAAACTGCCGTACCTTGAGCCTGAAAAGCCCGTAGACAAAGACCACGAGATAGAGCAGAAGCATCCCGCCCCTGGCCTCTCCTGAGTAATACACACTCACCATGGCCCAGATGGTCCCCCCCACCATTTGCAACAGGGTGAGGCTCGGGTCCTTGAACCGTCGGTTCAGGCCACTTCGAAACACGCAAAACAAAATGATATTGTAGAGTGTAACCAGAAGGGAGCAGCGCGCGAAGGTTTCCCAAGAGATTGTTGACAGCTCCATGTAGCGAAAATAAGCGATCAAGAGCAGCCACATAAGGTAAGATGTGGCACCCATGGCAAACCGCTTAATCCGAAGCCCCTGATTGTGATCCATCTCGGGCATAAGCTTCAAGATGCTCCCCCCTTTCGCGGCCTCAGATACACTGTATCCGGGAGACAAAGCCCCCCCACACCGCCCTCAACGATCACCTTTGTGACGTTACATTTTTAAGGCAATCATTATTCAGCCCCATTCGACAAACGTCGACCCACCCCATAACCATCCTGTTCTTATAGATAATTCAGCACAAAAACTCAAGTTTCAGGATCCCGTAGGCCTGGGCCAAGGGTACCATGACAGCAAATTCAGTGAACACTCGAAGTCAACTACAAACTATGTTTGCCTAACTTTTCAAAACCTTGTCCTCCAAACAGGGCTGCCGGAGGCAGCCTTGGCACACAGGGGATACATCCCACCAATAACATGTCCCTTAGACCCTGACCCGAAAGAAAAGAGCATAGAGAACCGGAACCATCCCGAGGGTAATGACAGTGGCAAAGATCAGGCCAAATATGATGGAGACGGCCATGGGCTCGAACAGAGGCCCCCCACCCACCCAGAGGGGAATCAGTCCGCCGGCTGTGGTCAACGTGGTGAGCAGGATCGGTCGAAGCCGTCGCTGAGCGGCCACCACCACTGCGTCAGACGGTTCCAACCCATTCTCGTCAATTTCAATGCGGATTCGGTCCAGGAGCACGTTGGCGTTGTTGATGACAATACCGGAGAGAGCCACCACCCCTAAAAGGGTCATGAACCCGAAGTAGGATTGGGCCACCAGCAGCCCCACGGTGACGCCTATGAGCCCTAAGGGCACGATGCAGATAAGCAGCATTGTGCGACGCAGGGAGTTGAACTGCAAAACAAGGAGCAGCATGATGAGCATGGCGGCAATGGGAAGCTCATCGGCTATGGCCTGGTTGGCCTTGGCGGACTTTTCCGCTTCTCCTGCCACTTCATAGCGATACCCCAGGTCCCAGCGGCGACTTTGCTCTGCCAGCCAGCTGGAGATCTTTCCGTTGATGGCCATGGCGTTGTAGCCATCATAAAGATCGGCGTACACCTCCACTGTCCGCAGCCGGTCCCTACGAATGATCTTCCCATTCTGCCAGGCTGTCTCCATCTCGGCCACCTGGCTCAGGGGCACCGACCGACCGGTGGTAATGCTGTAGACCCGCAGCCCTTCCAGCTTTTTCAAATCGTTTCGATCTGCCGCCACGGAACGCACCACAATGGGAATCAGGTCGTCGTTTTCCCGGTACTGCCCCACCTGAATCCCACTTAAGGATCCTTGCAGGGAGATGGCGATATCCCGGCTGGTAATACCGGCCCGCCGTGCCCGTTCCTGATGGACCCGCACCACCAGCTTTCGGGTCCGACGTCCCCAGTCATCCCCGACCTCCCGGATACCGGGTTCCTGGCGAAGGCGGCTCTTCAGGCCATCCACCAGTGCAAAGAGTTCCTTCTCGCTTTTCCCCGAAATACGAACGGCAACCGGGTGATTCACCGGTGGCCCCACTGAGAGCCGTGACACGGACGCTCTCACCTCGGGCAGCTCCTCGTCACAAAAAGCCTGAAGTTTTCTCACCACCTCTGCCACCGCGTCAAAGGAGGTGGTGTTGATCAACATGTACGCAAAGCTGCTCTCCGGTGGATCCGGTCGGTAGGAGATGATGTACCGAGGCGCTCCTTTGCCGATAAAGCTGCCCCAGTTAACAACCCCCTCACCGCCCTCATTCGCCATGACGTTGTCGGTAATGAAGGCTTCGATCCGATTCACCATGGCCTCGGTGTGGGCAATGTCAGAGCCCGGTGGCGTCTCCACGGTGGCGGTAATGATGCTTCGGTCGGAGTCGGGCATAAAGCGCTTGGGAACATAACGGAACCCGTACATGGCCACCACAAAGGCAAGGCACATGGTGGCCACAAAGAGCCACCGATGGGACAGGCAGCCTTTCAGCACACCGCGATACCTCCGGTAAAAGGGGGTGTCATAGGCCGCCTCCCCATCTTCGGGTGCCACCTTGAGAAACCAGACACAGAACAGGGGAATCATGGTGAGGGCAAGTACCCAGGAGCTGACCAGGGTAATGGTGACCACTTTGAAGAGGGGTGCCGTGTACTCCCCTGTGGATGATTTGGCCATGTAAATGGGCAGAAAAGCAAAAGAGGTGGTGAGGGAGGCCGTGAGCAGGGGCCGGGCAAGCTCCTTAGCGGAGTTCACCGATGCCTCGGCAACGCTTTGCCCCTCGCGCACCTGGGTCATGATGGATTCGCTCATCACGATGGCATTGTCCACAAGGATCCCCAGGGAGATAAGCAGGGCTGCCAACGAGACCTGATCGATCCCGATACCGAAGAACCCCATGATCAGAAATGCCATCAAAATGGTCACGGGAATAAGGCTTGCCACCAGCAGCCCAGTGCGCAACCCGAGACTCACCAGCATCACCAGGCAGACGATGGCGATGCTCTGCATAAGGTTTGATAAAAAGTTGCTGACGCTCTTGTGAACCCTCTCGGGCTGGCGCGCCAGATGATGAAGCTCCACCCCGATGGGGTAGAGGCGTTCCAGCCGCTCCTTGAACGCCTCCACAGACTTGCCCAGACTGATGATGTCTCCACCCTTGGACATGGAGATCGCCAGGGCCAGCGCAGGGGTGCCGTTAAAGTGCATCTTGTCGGATGCCGGGTCTTTGTACCCGCGTGTGACGGTCACCAGGTCCTTTAAGTAGACCACCTCTTTTCGCCCCGGCACAGAAATCACCGTATCGAGGATCTCTGCCACCGCCTCGAAATTCCCCGTGGGCTCCAGGTTGATGCGTTCCTGCCCGGACTCAAGGGCCCCTCCGGGTGTAATGATGTTACGCTGGGAAAGCACCTGCTGCAGCATAAGCGGCGAGATGCCGTACCGGGCGAGACGCGCCGAGTTAAATTCAAGGAACACCTGCTCCTTCTGAGCTCCGACAATGTCCACCTTGGCAACGTCGTCGATACGAAGCAACTCATCCCTCACCTCATCGGCCACATGTTTAAGCTCCCGGTAGGTGTACCCCTCCCCGGTAAGGGCCAGCACCTGACCGAACACATCCCCGAA
>Ga0070729_10001481_pt1 | contig 35626 bp, 33 predicted proteins | sample tdDd472_FD_66725 | JGI IMG/M metagenome (GOLD analysis project Ga0070729, IMG submission 66725) | Marine sediment microbial communities from the Atlantic coast under amendment with organic carbon and nitrate - tdDd47.2 | ecosystem: Environmental > Aquatic > Marine > Coastal > Sediment | place...
AGGCAAGAATGTGAACGGCGATGCCGACATCGATGATCATGGTTCGGGTCCCCCGTTCCGAAAAAAAGACGCCCGGCGAGTGGCCACCGGGCGTCCATGCTCCGCCGGAACGTCCGGCTTTGCAAGTCCTCGTCGTTGCTACTGAACGCTCACGCCATAGAGGTCGCAGATATTGTCATGGACGACCCAGTTGCGTTCCTCGTCGGTCAGGTGCTCGGTATGTTTCATGACGAATTCGCGCGACCGGGGCCAGGTGCCGTCGCTATGGGGAAAGTCGTTGGCCCACAGGATGCGCCGGATGTTCAGTAGGTCCTTTTCCGCGAAGGCGGTCCAGTCGAACTGGAAGGTCATATAGATGTTGTCGCGGAAATAGGCGCTGGGCATGCGCTTCAGGTCCGGCGCCTTCATCCAGTAGCGGTGATAGTCGTACATATGGTCGGCGCGGGCCATGTAATGGGGGGCCCAGCCGGCGTCGGCCTCGACGCAGACCAGCTTCAGGTCCGGGAAGCGGTCGAACGCGCCGCCGAAGATGAACATGCCGACGATGTCCTGGCAGGCGCGGATGACCGCCATCATGCTGTTGATGCGGTGCCCGCGCTCGTGATCCGCCATCCGGTGGCTCTTGCCGGTCGAGATATGGAAGGAGAGCGGCAGGTCCAGCTCGACGGCGGTCGCCCACAGCTTGTCATAGGCCGGGTCGTCGTAATCCTTGTAATGAGGATCGCCGGGCATCATCACGCCCTTGAAGCCGAGCGCCTTGATCTCGTGGAATTCCTTGACCGCGTCGTCCGGGTCGCGAATGGCCGCCTGGCCGACCCCGAACAGCCGGTCGGGCGCTTCCGCGACATATTCGGCGAGCCAGCGGTTATAGGCGCCCATGCAGGCCCGCTTGTAGTCCGGGTCCGGCGCCAGGCACAGAACCATGCCGACCGAGGGGTAGAGGAACTCGCCGCCGACCCCGTCCTTGTCCTGGTCGGCGAGGCGGAATTTAGGGTCGTAGCCGCTGGGGTAGAGGTCCGCGAAGGTCTGGTTGTGGGCGTCGATGTCCTTCGGGTTCTTGCCGGCGGCGGCGATCAGCCCCATGGGAACCGGCGTGTCGACCCCGTCGACGACGAAGATCTCGCCATAGCGCTCATGCTTGACCAGATGCGGCGCGGTATCCTTGTATTTCTTTTCGATGAACCGCGTGTAGCAATCGGGCGGCTCGGTCACATGCGAGTCGGCGGAAACGAAAGATTTCAACATCGGCGTCCTCCGGATTTGTTTTTTCTTGTCGTCCTGTCACGATCGTCTTCGATCGGCGGCGGCATGCCCAACCTCTAACTTTTTTAACTGTAGCGGCCTTGCCGACCGAAGATAAGTCCCGAATCGCCAAGCCGGGGGAAGCGAGGACTCGCCGAGTCGCCTGGGGCGGGATAAGCTGCCCGCTCGATCTCGGCCGGCGCCGCCGTCATCGGCCGGGCGCGCAAAGGGAGGAACGCCAATGAGCCAAGTAGAGTTTTTCTTCGACGTCTCCAGTCCCTGGACCTATCTCGCCTATTCCCGGATCGAGGAGATGTGCCGCGCCGAGGGCGCCGACCTGGTCTGGAAGCCGTTCCTGGTCGGCGGCGTGTTCAACGCGGTCAACCCATCCGTCTACAACAACCGGGAGAACCCGGTGCCGGCCAAGGACGCCTATTACAAGAAGGACCTTCAGGACTGGGCCCGGTATTGCGGGATCGCCATCGGTTCGCCCGGCGTTTTCCCGGTCAACAGCGTCAAGGCCATGCGCGGCTGCTTCCTGGCCATCGAGGCCGGGCGGATTTCCGACTATGCGGGCGCCTTCTTCAAGGCCTATTGGACCGATGACCGGGATATCTCCCAGGACGAGGTCATCGCCGATCTGGTGGCCGGCGTCGGCATGGACCCGGACGAATTCTTTGCCGGGATCGCCCGGCAGGAGGTCAAGGACAAGCTGCGCGAGACCACCGACGCGTTGATCGCGCGCGGCGGTTTTGGCTCGCCGACCTTTTATCTGGACGGCGACGACATGTATTTCGGCAATGATCGGATCGAGATCATCGCCGACGCGATCCGCCGGAAAAAGGCCGCCTGACGCTTTACGCTCTTTTTAAGGCTTGGCGCGAATACTGCCGGAGGCGATGTTCGTGCAAGGAGAAGGACGGTGGATAAGCCCGGCACGCAAACGGCCGGAAAGGATGAGCGCCGGCGCGAGCCGCGGCAAATGCTGACCACCGACGCGACGGTGACGATCGAGGGCCGCGCCCACGCGGCGCGGGACTGGAGCGAGAGCGGCTTTCTGATCGACGGATACGAGGGCGGCCTCGCGGCCGGCGATCGGACCGATATCCGCATGTCCGTGCCACTGGACGACGGCGCCTTCGACCTCGCCTGCCAGGCGATCGTCGTGCGAATCGATGCCGCGACCAAGACCCTGGCCGCCGCCTTCGCGCGCATGGACAGGGAGACGCGCGTGGCCCTTCAAGGGCATTTCCGAGGGGTCGAGGCGGCCGACCGGACCGCCGATCCCGACTGACCGCCGTCGCGCGCCGCTAGTCCGATTGTCGGGCGCCGAGGGCCGCCCGCGCCCCATGCGCGAGGTCGGCGCGCCGGAAGGGCTTCTGCAATAGATTGACGCCCTCGTCCAGCCGGCCGTGATGGATAATCGCGTTCTCCGTGTAACCGGACATGTAGAGGATCGCGATCCGGGGACAGCGCTCCTTGACGGTTTCGGCCAGTTCTCTGCCGTTCAGGGCGCCCGGGAGGACGACGTCGGTCAGCATGAGGTCGATATCGGCGTCGGCGTCGACGGCGGCCAGGGCGTGGTCGCCGTTCTCGGCCTCGATGACGCGATATCCCAGCCCGTGCAGCATCGTCTTGCCGAGGGTGCGGACCTCGTCATTATCCTCCACCAGCAAAACGGTCTCGCCCGACGCCAGGGGTACATTCTCGGCGTCCCGATCGTCGTCGTCGGCCGCGTCCAAGGTGCGCGGCAAATAGATCTTGACGGTCGTGCCTTCGTTCACCTCGCTGTAGAGCGCGATATGGCCCCGCGACTGCTTGACATAGCCGTAGGCCATGCTCAAGCCGAGACCGGTCCCCTTGCCGACGCCCTTGGTGGTGAAGAAGGGATCGAACACGCGCTCGGCGATGTCGGGCGACATGCCCGCGCCCGTGTCGGTGACGGCCAGCATCACATATTCCCCGGGCGCGACGTCCTGGCGATTCTTCGTATAGTCTTCGTCCAGCCGGGCGTTCCCGGTTTCGATGGTCAGCCTTCCGCCACGCGGCATCGCGTCGCGGGCGTTGACACAGACATTCAACAGAACGTTCTCCAACTGCGCCGGGTCCGCCTTGCAGGCCCACAGGTCGCGCTCTTGGGCGTTCTTGATTTCGATGCTTTCGCCGAGGGTGCGCTGGAGCAGGTCCGACATGCCGGCGACGACATCGTTGATGTCGATCGTCTTCGGCTGCAAGGGTTGCTTGCGCGAGAAGGCCAGCAATCGGTGGGTGAGTTGGGCCCCGCGCTGGGTCGCTTCGAACGCGGTGCGCGCCAGTTTCAGCGTATCCTCGTCCTGGTCCGGTGCATCCATCAAGAGCTCCAGATTGCCCATGATGATGGCGAGTAGATTATTGAAATCATGGGCGACACCGCCCGTAAGGTTGCCGATGGCTTCCATCTTCTGGGATTGGCGAAGCTGTTCCTCGATCGCCCGGCTTTCGGTCAGGTCGCGGGCGGTGACCAGGAAAACATGTCGCCCGCCGAGCTCGAACTCGCCGACCGACAGATAGGCCGGGAATTGCGTGCCGTCCTTCCGCAGGCCCATGACCTCCCGGCCGGTCAGGATCTGGCTGCTGTCGCCGGTGGCGGCGAATTTCGTCCAGCGTTCCCGGTGACCGGGCCGATGCTCGTCGGGCAGGAGCATGGAAACGGGGCGGCCCAGAAGCTCGCCGGGCGCGTAGCCCGTCAAATCGCCGACGATGCGGTTGATCGTCTCGAATCTGCCGTCTTTGTCCACGGTGAAGATCGCGTCGGCGGCATTGTCCAGGACCGCGCGGAGATAGGCCTCGCTGTCGTGCAGGGCCTGCTCCGCCATACGGCGTTCGGTGATGTCGCGGGACAGAAGAACCACGGCCGGCGCCTCGCCCTCCGAGGTCGGGAACGGCGCCAAGCGCGCCTCGAAGAAACGCCGGCCGGCGGCGACCTCAAGGTCGGTGCTGACCGTTTGGGCCTCGCCCGTCGAGATCGCCTTTCTGATCGCGGCGGTAACGGTATCCGCGAAGTCCGGCGGCAGGATCTCCGAAAGGGCGGCGCCCGGTTCCGGGGCGCCGCTGGCAAGCTGTAATTCGTCCGGGACACGGAGGACGTCGACGAGAGACCCATCCTCGCTTAGAACGACGAGAACGTCGGGAAGCGCATCGGTCACGGCGCGCAGGCGCGCCTCGCTCGCCCGCAGTTCCTCTTCGGCCTGGTTGCGTTCGGTGATGTCTGTCAGGGTGCCGACGAAGCCGACGATATTCCCGTCGTCGTCCGTTTGAAGCGTTGCCTGGGCCTGGACCCAGACCAGTCGGCCGTCCGCGTGCATATAGCGGTACTCGAGCGGGCCAAACGATGTCTTTTCGGCGACCGCGCGGGTCCAGCGTTCGAGAATGACGCGCCGGTCCTCGGGATGGATGTATTTCGTCCATTTGATCTCGTCATCGGGCGTGCCTAAAACGCCCGACAGCTCGCGCCAGCGCTTATTGGTGAAGGTCGGCGCATCCGGCGAGATCTGCGTGATCCCCACCGGCGCGAACTCGGCAAGGGTTCGATACCGCGCTTCGCTTGCCCGCTGCCGCGTCTCCGCCTCCTGGATCCCGTCCAGCATTCGATTGAGAGCGCGGACCGTCGTCGCGAGTTCCCCGTCGGGCGGGCCTTCCGGCAGCCGCACTCCGAAATCGCCGGCGGCGACTTTCGCCACGCCTTCGCGCAAAGCGACCATGCGCCGCGTGATATAGGCGATGATCAGGATCATCACGCCAAGGCCCGCGAGAAGGACCAGGATGCCGAGCAAGACATTCTGGCGCAGCAGCGCGTGACGCGCCTCGGCGCGATGGGCGTCGGACATGGTCAAGGTGATCGTCCCGATCGAGACGCCGGACAGCAGAACGGCCTCCGTTCTCGTCGAGTATCCCCGGCCGTCGGAGCCTATATCCGGGGACTCCGGCGCGTAGCCGTCCGCGGCGAACGAGGCGAACTCCTGGCCGTCCCGATCCTTGACCGACGCGAAAACGAGGTAACCGGCACCGGCGAAATCCGAAAGAATGTCACGCAGCGCGACGGCATCTCTTTGAAACAGCGGGATCGCCGTCATCTTCACGAGCGCTTTCCGCAACTGGGTGCGATGTACCGAATCGGAGTGCTCGACGGCGTCGTCGATCAGACGCACCCCATTCGCGGTGACGAGGCCCAGCCCCAGCATCATGCCCGCGACCATGACCACGATCAGCCGTATGCGTATCGACGGCAGCTTCATCGGATCTCGCCGGACGACGGCGCGTCCGAATGACCCGGTCCGTCCGGACGCGTGGCCATTCAGTTTTTCGCCTTTTGGGAGAGACGCGGCTTCAGGTCGGAGGTCTGGCCCTGATAGGGCCGGATTTCATCGACGCTTAGCGGCGCGTGGACCGGGCCCGGCGTGCCCTGCCGAAAGCGCGCGCCATCCGGGGTTTCGGGGAAGGCGAGCAGCAAATGCCTCAGCCGTTCCTCTTCTCCCGCCGTCATCGTCGGCGCCGCGAGGTAGGTCATGGCGAAGGTTTCTCCGAGGCTGAACAACGGTTCGATTTGGTCGCGGATCTCGGCCGGCATGCGCCGGGCGACGACGGGGACGGTGATCGCGGCGTCGACGACGTTGTGCGCCAATAACAAGAGTGCGTTGTTGTGCGACGGCGTGTAATAGAAGACCAGATTCCTGCCGACGGCGAGCCCCTGTTCGCGAAGCTTCTTCTCGCACCAGATCGTGACGAGAGCGACGTCGTTCGGCGCGGAGATGGTCTTGCCGGAAAGGTCGGCAAGGGTGGCGACATCGCCATCCCGGCGGACATAGATCGTTGGTCGGAACGGCGGGGCCGTTTTGACGAGCGGCACATAGCCCGTCTCCTCGATGGCCAGCGCCGCGAAATGGGGCGGCGTGAAGACCAGGTCATAGCGTCCGGCCGCCGTCCGCGCCGCGAAATCGCGATAGTCGGGCGCCGACAGAATATCGACCCGCCGGTCCAGCCGCTTCTCCAGATAGGAGCCCAGATGCTGGAACTGGTCCATGAGCCTGGCCGGCGACGCGAACGGCAAGACGCCGAACCGCAACGGCGCTTGCTCGGCGCCGGCCGGGTCTACCGCGGCGGCGAGGACAAGAAGGCCGGCGAGAACGAGCTTGGTCGCTGTTCGGGTCATAGGGGCTGTCTAGGTTCGGCCTTGGGTGGCGTTCGGCATCGGCGTCAGACCCTATCGCGTCTTCGTTAACGAGACTTATCCCGAACCGCCGACCGCCCGGATCCTGTCCGCGATGTCGGCCGGACCCTCAAGCCGGCCAATACAGCCGCTGCTTCATGACGCGCAATGTTTCCGGGTCCTTGTCGGCAAACCCGGCGGCAAGGTCGACGGCGCGCGCGACGACCGATCCCTCGTCGGCCAGCTCGTCGACGATCCCCGCGGACCGCGCGTCGGCGCTCGTATAGCGGCGCGCGAACAGGACCGAGTCCCGCGTCACCGCCGGGCTGAGCCGTGTTTCGATCAGCCGCATCATCGTCGGGCTGAAGGGCACCTTCAGATCGATTTCCGGCAGGCCGAAGAAGCCTCGGTCGGCGCGCATGACGCGCAGATCATGCGCCAATGCCAACAGCCCGCCGCCGGCATAGGCATGGCCGTTGATCGCCGCCACAGTCGGGGCGGGAAAGCCGCATAACCGCCGCAGGAAACGATCGGTTTCGTCCATGGTTTCCCGCAGGAGCGCTTCGCCGCCTTCTTCGAGGATGGGGTCCAGGTCGATCCCGTTGCAATAGAACTTGTCCGCGCCGGTGGTCACCAAGGCTTTCGGCGCCGAGGCGTTTTCGACCTCGTCGAGGGCGGCGTTCAACGCGCCCAGGGACCGTTTGTTCAGCCGATTCTCGCCATGTCGCATATGGAGGACGAAGACGTCGGCCTTTCTTTCGAGGTCGATCAAGGTTCGGTCTCCCTGTTGCGCGGGCCCCGCCGTCCGGGGCAGTCTGCCAGAGGCGCCGGACGGGCGCAACGCGGCGCCGGCCGCTCGACGGGCGCGCTTGCGGCCGCGTGCGTCTCGTTGCATCATCGCGCCGGACAGGCCGATAGGATCGAACGCCAACCCCGATCTTTCCGGGTTCGGCGGGGTCGGTCTCAATCACGGGGTCGGTCTCAATCAAATGGGAGAGGAAGCCATGAGCAAGGACAAGGATGTCGTCCTCTATGACATCACCGACGGCATCGCTACGATTACGCTCAATCGGCCGGAACGGCGGAACGCGCTGAGCGTTGCGACGTTCGAGCGGTTGCAGGAGATCTGGAAGGACGTCAACAAGAACGACGCCGTCAAGGTGGCGATCATCACCGGCAGCGATTGCGGCACCTTCTGCGCCGGCATGGACCTCAAGGAAGCGGCCGAGATTCGCAAGACCAAGGGGATCGATATCCTCGAAGTGATCGGCGATCCCTCCCAGCCGGCGATGCGCGATATCAAGAAGCCCTTGATCGGCGCGATCAACGGCCATGCCCCGGCGGGCGGCATGATGCTGGCCTTGAATTGCGACCTGCGCGTCGGCTTGCGCAGCGCGACCCTGGGCATCACCGAGGTGCATCGCGGGCGCGGGTCGCCCTGGGCCATGCCGGCCCTGTGGCAGATGCCGGTCGGGCTGTTGCTGGAGCTGACCCTGGTCGGCGATTTCATGCCGATGGAGCGCTTCTACGAGGTCGGATTCATCAATTATGTCGAGGACACGTCCGACGCGGTGATCGCGCGCGCCCGGACCCTGGCCGAGCGGATCGCGTCCGCCGCGCCCCTGTCGGTCCAGGCGGCCAAGGAAAGCGCCATGGCGGCGATGGACCAGATGGTCGGGCATGCCCTCAAGGAAGCCAACGCCCTGCATATCCGCGCCTATACCAGCGAGGACGCCATCGAAGGCCCGCTCGCTTTCGCCGAGAAGCGCGCGCCGGTCTGGAAAGGGCGCTAGGACCCGCGGCGCCCGCCCGGTTCGGGGCGGGCGCCGATTTTCGTCGACGCGCGGCTAGTCCGCGCGCTGGCTGAACCGCTTGCCGACCAGGTCGGCGGCGATATTGACCTTGTGCATGTCGATATGGCCGCCGCCGATCCCCCACACCCAGGCGTCGCGGAATTTCTGTTCCATCGGGAATTCCTTGGACACGCCGCAGGCGCCCATGACCTGGATTCCGTGGGCGACGACCCGCCGCGCGGCCTCGTTGGCGTAGGCCTTGGCCAGGCTGCTGTCGGCGGCCGAGGGCAGGCCCTTGGCGGAGCGGGCGGCGGCGCGGTGGATCAACAGGCGCGCCGCTTCCACGTCCATCTTCATTTCCGCGAGCCTGAGCTGGACCGCCTGGAAGTCGCACAGCGACCGCCCGAACTGGGTCCGTTCCTGGGTGTACTGGACCGCGTAGTCGAGGGCCGATTGGGCGACGCCGACCGCCTGGGTCGCGTTGGCCAGCCGCTCGATATTGAAGGAACTCATCAGCTTCTTGAAGCCGCCGGCCGGCACGATGATGTTGTCGACCGGCACCTCGGCGTTGTCGAGATAGATTTCGCTGTTGCGCACCCCCAGATGGAACAGGAACCGTTCGGGCTTGCCATAGGCGACGCCCGGCGTGTCGCGCTCCAAATAGACGGCGCCGATGCCGTCGGCGCCCGGCTTGTCCGCCAACCGGCAATAGAGGACGATTCCCTCCGAGCTGCCGGCGCCCGAGCACCAGCGCTTGGCGCCGTTGAGGAGGATCTTGTCGCCCTTGATCTCGCCCCGGGTCGACAGGTCGGTCAGCGCGGTTCCGACATCCGGTTCGGATAGGGACGCGGCGACCATCATGTCGCCGGCGATCACGCGCGGCAGCACGTCCCGCTTCAGCCAATCGGGGGCGAAATGGAGGATCGTCTGGGCCGGGCCGCCCAGCGCCTCGAAAACCGGGAAGGCGACGGCGACCGACACCCGCGAGAACTCTTCCAGGACGATCACCGCCTCCAGCTTGTCCAGGCCGAGGCCGCCGTAAGCCTCGGGGTAATTGACACCCAGGAAGCCCAGTTCCCCCATGCGCTGGCGCAGCTCCGTCGGCAGCGGGGCGTGGGTTTCCTCCAGCTCCCTGGCGATGGGCCCCAGCTCGTTCTCCGCGAACGTACGCGCCGCGTCCTGCAAGGCGCGTTGGGTGTCGGTCAGCTCGAAATCCATCGGCGTTCTCCCGTGCTTTTTTGTTGGCGTATGGCGGGCCCGCCGCCCGGAGGGCCGGGCGGCGGGCCACGGACCTATTTTCCGAACAGCTTCTTCACACCGCTGCCCAGATCCTTGGCGCCGTCCTCGATCAGCTTCTTGGCGCCCTCCCCGCCGTCTTGAAGGATCTTGGCGCCGTCGCCGCCACCTTCCAGCAGCTTCTTGCCGATCTCGCCGACGCCCATCTTGTCCAGAAGTTGGGTCGGGTCCAGGGTGCCCAGCACGCCGCGGAGGCTTCCCTCGACCTTGGCGATCACCATATCGACGACCTCGCCGGGCTTGGCGCCGCCCTTGTCCTTGCCGACATCGGTCATCTCTATGGTCGGCAGGCTGACGTCCATCGTTTTGCCGGCCAGGACGCCGGCGCTGACCCGCGCCTTGGCGTCGCGGACGACCAGGCGCTCGATGACCAGCTTCTTCCCGCCCTCGTCCGCGTCGCCGCCGGGCTTGGTCGCCGCCCCGGAGTCGCCGCCACCGCCTCGGGCCTTCATGTAGGACTCGACGTTGCGCTGAAGGGCGTCGAAATTGCTGCCGCTCTCGCCCAGCTCGTAGGTGATTTCGGGCGCGAGGATCGACAATTCGCGAATGACGATCGTGTCCTCGGTCAGGCTGCCGATATCGAGGGCGACCTTGATCTCGCCCAGGCGGAAGGCGCGGTCGGTCTGGAAGCCGGGCGGGTTGCCGACGGTCAGGTCGCGCAGGGCGCCCTCGCCGCTGGTGGGCGAAATCTCGGCCTCGCCGAGGGCAACCTTGGCGCCGGTGATCTCGGTGCCATACTCCTCGACCGCCGCTTCGACCAGCGAATCGATCGACGACCAGAGCACGACCACGGCGATGACGATGACGACGATCAGCGCACCGCCGCCGATCAGCAATCCACGTTTCATGAAAAATCCTCCTTCGGGGTTACGAAAAGTTCAGACCGCGCCCGCCGCGCCCCACGACGAGACTGAGGCGGCGGATGGCGAAAGTGGAGAGAAGCACGGCGGCGGCGAAGACGACGACGCCTGCATGGATGTCCGCCGAGGTCAGCAGCCGTCCGTCCGCCACCAGCACCATGAGGGCGATGACGAAGACGTCCAGCATCGACCATTTGGAGATCCCGGCGAGCCAGGCGAGCAGCCGGACCGCGAGATAGCCGCGCGTCTCCACCACATACCAAAGTGCAAGCCCGGTCAGGATCTTCGCCAGGGGGAAGAGAATCGTGAAGGGAAAGGTGATGGCGAACAGGAAATACTCGCCCGAGTCCAGGAACCCGATCACGCTCTCGAACAGGGACAGCTCGCGGCTGAAGATCAGGGCCCGGACGGTGATCGCCGGCAGGAACAGCCCCGCCAAAAGCAGGCCCAGGGACAGAAACAGCCATAATCCGACAAGGCGGTTGAACCCGCGCGCCTCGCGCGCCAGCGTCGCGCGCCGTTGTTGCCGCATGCCCCGCCCCCTGTTGCCACTATGCGCGTTCGCCACGCGCCGCCGTAACGAGTTTGGCGGCTCTATTAAAGCATGTTACAGCCGAAATGTGGCGTTTCGGTGGACTCGCCGGCGCCGCGGGGACGATGCTATCCTTCAGGAATCCGGGACAGGGGAGCGATCCGCGTAATGATCGACCTGAACACGCGCAAGACGGCGCTCATGCGGGGCATATGGGCGCCCGACCTGGCGGCGATGCCGGCTTGGCGGGCTTGGCCCTTGAGGGGCGCGCGCATCGCCTATGCGGTTGGGCGCGACCTGGCCGAGGGCGGGCTCAGCCTGCGGGCGATGAGCCTGGTCTACACCACCCTTCTGTCGCTGGTGCCGCTGCTGGCGATCAGCTTTTCGGTGCTCAAGGGGTTCGGCGTCCACAACCAGGTGGAGCCGGCATTGCTGAGCCTGCTGGCGCCGTTCGGCGCCCAGGGCGCGGAGATCGCGGCGCGGATCGTCGATTTCGTCGACAATGTCCGGGTCGGCGTGCTGGGTTCGGTCGGGTTGGCGCTGCTGGTCTATACCGTGATCTCCCTCATGCAGAAGATCGAACGGGCGCTGAACTATGTCTGGCATGTGCAGCAGGAACGGAGCTGGGGTCAAAGGTTCAGCAGCTATCTGAGCGTCGTCGTCGTCGGCCCGGTCCTGATCTTCGCCTCGGTCGGCGTCACCGCGTCGGTCACCGGCATGGCCGGCGAGGGCGGCGCCCTGTCGACCCTGCCCCTGAGCGCGGTCCTCGAACTGATCGGCCGCGTCGTTCCCTATCTGATGGTGATCGGCGCCTTCACCTTCATCTACGCCTTCATGCCGAATACCCGCGTGCGGCTCGTCTCGGCGCTGGCCGGCGGGATCGCCGCCGGCATCCTGTGGGAGAGCATGGGCTGGGCCTTCGCCGCCTATGTGGTCGGCTCGGCCAAATATTCGGCGATCTATTCGGCCTTCGCGACCCTGATCATCTTCATGATCTGGCTCTATCTCGGCTGGCTGGTGCTGCTGGTCGGCGCCAGCGTCAGCTTCTACCACCAGAACCCGGACCGGATGCGGGCCGGGCGCGGCGCGGACGGCATCGCCAACCGGGACCGCGAGCGCCTGGCGCTGCTCGTCGCGGCGCTGGTCGCCCGGTCCTACGCGGAGGGCGCGGGCCCGGTGGCGCCGGCGGCGCTCGTCGAGATCGCGCGCTGTCCGCCCTTTCGCCTGACCCCCGTGATCGACACCCTGACCGGTGCCGGCATCCTCGTTGCCGGCGGGCCGGCGGGGGCCGGCCTGCTGCCGGCCCGGCCGCCGGACGCGATCGCGGTGGCGGATATTCTGGATGCGATCCGCGGCGCTTACGAGCCGGCCGGGGACCCGGCCCTTTCCCCGCCGACGCCGTTCGCGGACCCAGGCGTCGACGGCGCCATGGCGGAAATCGAGACGGCGATGGCCGCCGCGCTGTCGGGCATGACCCTCGCCGACCTGGCGAAACCGGCTTCCGCGCTGCGGCCGGTCGGCGAGGGCAGGGCCTAGCCATGGATTTGGCGTTGCGCGGCAAGCGGACCCTGGTGACCGGGGCCAGCCGGGGCACGGGCGCCGCCATCGCCGCCGCGCTGGCGCGCGAGGGCGCGACGATCCTGGTCCATGGGCTGGAAGAGGGCGCCGCCGACCCGGTGGTCGCGGGGATTCGCGCCGACGGCGGCGACGCGACGGCCTGCTGGGGCGATATCGCCACCGACAAGGGTGCGACGGCGGCCGCCGACCAGGCGTTGGCGAACGGCGCGGTCGATATCCTGGTCAATAATTACGGCACCGCCGCGCGGGGGAGCTGGGCCGAGGCCGGCACCGCCGACTGGCTGGCCATGTACGAGGCCAACGTTCTGTCGGCGGCGCGCATGGCGCGCCTCGTGACGCCGGCGATGCGGGCCAAGGGATGGGGCCGGGTGATCCAGCTCGGCACCGTCGGGTCGTCGCGTCCGGCCGCGCGCATGCCCCACTACTATGCGTCCAAGGGCGCGCTCGCGACGATGACCGTCAGTTTGGCCAAGGAGCTCGCCGGCACCGGGATCACCGTCAATCTGGTCAGTCCGGCGCTGATCCGCACGGCCGAGGTCGAGGCAAATCTCAGGGCGCGGGCCGAGCGCAAGGGCTGGGGCGCGGAGTGGGCCAGGATCGAAACGGCGGCCCTGGCCGAGTCCGGCGGCAATCTGGTCGGCCGGATCTGCCGGCCCGAGGAGGTCGGCGATCTGGTCGCCTTCCTCGCCAGTCCCCGCGCCGATTTCATCACCGGTATGAATATCCGCATCGATGGCGGCGCGGTCGATCAGGTGACTTGACCAGCGGCCGCCCGTCTCAACGGACCGGCAGATCGGCGAGGCGGCGGTCGATCTCGGCGGCGATCGTCAGGTCGCGGGGCGACGGGGTCCGGGGCGCCAGGGCGGCGCGCTTCAATTGGTGCCATTTGCGGCGGGTCGCGGCCGGGTCGCCGGGAACGGGCGTCATCTCGAAGGCGGTCGTCCCGGTCACGGCGTAGCGCCGCCCCTTGGGGCCGGTCACGTACCAATAGCGGGGCGCCCGGGTGAACGGACGGCCGGCATGGTAGTGGGCAAGCTCGTGGGCGCGGACCTCCGAATCGCGGGCCGCCAGATGGTCGATCAGGGGGCGCAGACAGGCATCCAGCCCGCCATGGCCATGGCTTTGGCGGCGCCGGCAGATATGCCGCACCTCGTCGACTTGGCGCTGGGCCTCGCGGGCCGCGGCGTCATATTCGGCGTCGTTCGGGATCCAGGCGGGGGCCGGGTCCGGCACCGCGCGGCCGGTGGGCTCGGCGCGGACGATGCGGCCCTCGGCGTCGCGTTTCACATGACCGATCCGCCCCGTCTTGCGCCGCCCGCTGTCGGTCCGGTTTTCGTCGCCCCGGGCCTCGGCGGGCGGGATGGGGACGACGCGCCCCGTTTCGTCGCGGCGCAGCGGCGCGATATCGCGGGCGAGCGGCGAGGCGGGCGGGGTCGCGGTCCAGTCCGCCGACGTCGCGGCCGCCGGGCTCGCGCCGAGCAGAAGGATGGCGAGGGCCGCCGCCGGCGCGCTAGCGCAGGCGGATCGCGGCTTGTTTGGTAAAGGGCGCGAAAGCGACATAATCGTAAGTCCAGCCGTTGGCGCGAACCGCTTCCTGGAAGGCACGATATTCGTCCTCGCGCCAATTGTCGTGCATCAGATATTCGTCGAAGACGATCACCGATCCCGGCCCCAGCCTCGGGCCGATTCCGTCGAGCGCCGATTTGGTCGACTCGTACAAGTCGCAATCCATGTTGACGAACCGCACCGGCCCGTCATGGGCCGCCAGGAAGCCCGGCAGGGTCTCGGCGAACAGGCCCGGATGCAGCGAGACATTGTCCGCCACCGGCGGCAGCGCGCCGCCGGTCGTATAGGTGCCGGCGGCCTCGTCCCTCCAGGAGGCGGGCAGGCCGGTGAAGGTATCGAAGCCGTGCACGGGGCCGTCGGCGAGGCCGGCGATGAAATTCAGGCTGGTCGCGAACCGCACCCCGAATTCCAGCACCAGCCCGTCGGGCCGCGCCCGCGCGAAGGCGTCCGCCAGGGTCGCGAAGGTGGTGGAGAAGAGGCGCGTCTCCGGCCCCCGATGAGCCGTGACATAGTCCCAACTGTCCCGCCGCGCGACCCGGCCGTCCGGCCCCGGCCGCAGCCGGTCGAAATGGAAGCGCGCGGCGCCGGCGTCGCCTTGCTGATCGCGGACCATGCCCAGGAAGAAGCGGGCGCGCTGATGGTCGGGCGCGTGACGCAAGGCGTCGGCCAGCGCGCGGGCGGCGGGTTCCGGGTCGGCCGCGTCGTAGCGCAGCATGCCGAGCAGGAAATGGGCGTCGGCCAGGTCCGGCGCCGCCCGGACGGCGCGTTCCAGCGCCGCGACGGCGTCGTCGGTCTCCCCGGCATCCTTCAGCGCGCCGCCGAGGCCGAGCCAGGCGTCGGCCATGGTCGGCGCCAGATCCAGCACCCGGCGGAAGGCCGCCGCCGCGTCGCGCGGGCGTCCCTGCAAGGCATAGACATTGCCCAGATTGTGATGGGCATAGGCATCGTCGGGGGCGAGGCGGGCGGCCTCTTCCAATTGGTCGGCGGCGGCCAGCAGGTCGCCGGCGCTGCCCAGCAAGGTGCCGAGACGCACCCGTACCGCCGCCGCGTCGGGCCGCTTGGCGATCAGCGTTTGATAGGCGCGGACTGCCTGCTTGGTCCGGCCGGCGCTTTCCTGCGCGATGGCCTTCTGGAAGGCGCGGTCGAAGGCGTCGCCCGGCGCGTCGGCCGCCGCCGCCTTGTGCCGCCGTCGCCGGTCGGAGCGGTTCATCGCCCGGTCACAGAATGCCGCGCGCGCGCAAGGCCGCGACCTCGCCCGGCGCCATGCCCAACAGCTCGCCCAGCACCGCCTCGGTATGCTCGCCCAGCATCGGCGGCGGATGGCGGTAGCCGACCGGGGTCTTGCTCAGGCGCATCGGGCTCGCGATCAGCCGCGCCGGGGCCGGCGCGGTGGCCGGGTGGGCCATCTCGACCACCATCTCGCGGGCCAGCACCTGGGGATCGGCGAAGGTGTCGCGCAAGCCGTTGATCGGGCCGCAGCCGATCCCCGCCGCCTCCAGCTTCTCCAGCCACCAGGCGGACGGCCGGGCTTGCAGGATCGGGGTCAAGGTCTCGGTGACGAAGGCGCGGTTGCGCACCCGCGCCGCGTTGCGGGCGAAGCGGTCGTCTTCCAACAGGTCCTCGCGCTCGACCAGCGCGCAGAAGCGGGCGAAGGCGGCGTCGTTGCCCACCGACAGCACGATATGGCCGTCCTCGGTGGGGAAGACCTGATAGGGGACCAGGTTCGGATGCTCGTTGCCCAGGCGGGCCGGCTCCTCGCCGGTCGCCAGATAGTTCATCCCCTGATTGGCGAGCCAGGCGACATGGGTGTCCAACATGCCGATGTCGATATACTGGCCCTCGCCGGTCACCTCGCGGTGGCGGACGGCGGCCAGGGTCGCCACGGCGGCGAACATGCCGGCCATCAGATCGGCGATCGGCACGCCGACCTTCATCGGCGCGCCGTCGGGCTCGCCGGTCAGGCTCATGATCCCGCCCATCGCCTGGATCAGCGAATCGTAGCCGGGCCTGGCGGCATACGGTCCGGTCTGGCCGAAACCGGTGACCGAGCAATAGATCAGTCCGGGAAAGTCGGATTTGAGGTCGTCGTAGCCGAGGCCGTACTTGGCCAGGGTCCCGACCTTGAAATTCTCGACCAGGATGTCGGACTGGGCGATCAGGCGGCTGGCGATGGCCTGGCCCTCCGGGGTGGCGATATCCAGGGTGAGCGAGCGCTTGTTGCGGTTGGCGCCGGCGAAATAGGCGCTCTCGCCGGTCTCGGCGCCGTCGGCGTCGGGCAGGTAGGGCGGGGCGAAGCCACGGGTGTCGTCGCCGCTGCCGGGGCGTTCGATCTTGACGATCTCGGCACCCAGATCGCCCAGCATCTGGGTGCAGTAGGGGCCGGCGAGGACGCGGGTGAGATCGAAGACCCGCAATCCCGCCAAGGGCCCGCCCTCGGCCATCAGCCGTCTCCCGCCATCAGAAGTCGGTCGCCGCCTGGTCCGAGGTGCCGGTGCCGGCCATGTCGGCGCACAGTGCCTCGCCTTCCGGGGTCGGCACCCAGACCGTGCCGGGGCCGGTCGCCCAGCCGCGTTCGCGGATCAGACCCAGCCGCGCCAGGTCGTGGATGGCACCCGGATCGCCGAAATGGCGGTTGAGCATGACCTCCGAGGCGCCGCGCACGGGCCGCGGCATGGCGCACAGATGCTGAAGGATCTTATGTTGGATGCTGGCGCGTTCGATCATTCTTCCTCGGGCGCGGCAAGGGGCCGCGCGAAGCTCAGTTCATGCCCGTCCGGGTCGGTGATGTGGAAGTAGCGTTCGTTCCATTCCGCGTCGCGGGGCGCGGTGTCCGGCGTGTAGCCGCAGGCGCGGGCGCGGGCGTGCATGGCATCCACGTCGACGACGTAGAAGATCGCCCGGCCCCACCAGGACCAGGTCTTGTCCGCCGGCTGGGCGGTCAGGTTCACATAGCCGCTGCCGGCGCGGAAGCTGGTGAAGTCGGCGTCCGCGCCGCCATAGAGAAGCTCGAAGCCGAGATCGCCGTAGAAGCGCACGGCGCGGGCCATGTCGTGGGTGGCGAAGGTCACGGCGCTGATCGAGTCGACGCGGCCCGGCGGGACGTCCGCCGCCGCTGCGCGGGCGTCGGGCATCGGTTCAGGCGGCCTGGGTCGATTTCAGAAGATCGTCGACGATCCGCTCCAGGTCCTGCACCGTGTTCGTCGTCTTGGCGATGTGGGTGTAGGGCAGGTAGCGGCGCATCTCGGAATCGCCGGTGTTCCAGAAGGTGCGCGGCTCCGGGTTCAGCCAGATGACCTTCTTCGAGCGTTCGTAGATGCTTTTCATGATGTCGGCGCGCGGGTTGGTGTAGTTGCTGCGCCCGTCGCCGAGGATGATGACCGTCGTGCGGTTGTCGATATAGTCCATCCCCTCGCGCTCCAGGTCCTCCAGCGCCCCGCCGTAATCGGTCGAGCCCATGGCGACGCTCTCGACGACCTTGCGCACCGCGTCCTCCAGATTGTGTTCCTCGAAGATGTGGGTGACCTCGTTCATGCCGGCGCAAAAGGCGAAGGAGCGGATGTCCGAGATCACCTCGTTCAGGCTGTACAGGAACATCAGCAGGAACTGGGCGACCGCCGCGACAGAGCCGCTGACGTCGCAGATCGCCACCACCCGCGGGCGCTTGACCTTCTTGTACTTCCAGTGAAGGTCGAACAGCATGCCGTCATTGGCGTAGTTGGTGCGCAGGGTGCGGCGCACGTCCAGATGGCCGCGCCGGGCGACGCGGCGGCGCCGGGCATGCATGGCGATCAGCCGCTTGGCCATGCGGCGCACGATGTCCTGCATGCGCTTGAAGTCGCGCGGGTCGATGTTGGAGAGCTTCATCTTCTCCAGGAACTCGTCATGCAGCTTCTCGGCCGATTTGCGGGCGAAGATCTGGAATTGCTGCTCGACATAGTCGCGCGCCGCCTCGAAAAGCTGGGCGCGGCCGTTCTGCAAGGTGCGGACGGTGGCGATCGAGGACGGGCAGGTGCCCTCGCCGATGCGGGCGATCTCGTCGTCCAGCTCCTTCAACCCCATCTCCTCCATCAGCTTGCGGGTGAAGATGCCCTTCTGGGTGAAGAACCAGATCTGCTGGACCTCGATATCCTTCGCGGCGCGCTGGATCGCCATCTGCAGCGCGGTCTCGTCCTGCTCGGTGATGATCTTGGCGAGGTCGCTCTCGACCTCGCGCAGCGGCACCTGGTTGCCGTCCTCGCCGTCGTCTTCCTCGTCGGCGTCCAGCTTCCGCTTACCCAGGCGCTGGGCCTTGTCGGGGGCGAAGAACATGTCGAAGGTCTCGTCGAAGCGGGCCTTCTCGTCGGCCGTCTTGGCCAGGGTGACGGCGAGCGAGTCCTTCAGCAGCGCCCGGTCGTTCAGGCCGACCGTATCGACGGTGGTGTAGGCGTCCAGCGTCTCCGCCACCGAGATGCGGACATCCACATGGCGCAGGGCTTGCAGGAATTGTTCAAGCGTTTGGTTCATTGACCAGCACTCCGGCTTCGCGGCGCGCGACCTGGGTCATCTTCGCGATCTGGGAATCGACCCGTTCGATATCATCCTCGAATTTGAGGAAGACATTCAAGGTCTCGCGCACCGTCTTGGGGCTCAGCTCGTCCACATGCAGGAGCATCAGCGTGCGCGCCCAATCGATGGTCTCGCTGACCGAGGGCTGCTTCTTCAGGTCCAGCTCGCGGATCTGCTGGACGAAGGAGACGAGCTGACGCTTCAGGCTTTCGGTCACCTCGGGCACCCGCGCCTGGACGATGCGGCGTTCCAGCTTGGTGTCGGGGAAGTCGATGAACAGGTGCAGGCAGCGGCGCTTCAGGGCGTCGCTCATGTCGCGGGAGTTGTTGCTGGTCAGGAACACCAGCGGGTGCGAGCGCGCCTTGACCGTGCCGATCTCGGGGATCGAGACCTGATAGTCCGACAGGATCTCCAGCAGGAACGCCTCGAACTCGTGGTCGGACTTGTCGATCTCGTCGATCAAAAGGACCGCGCCGCCCGGCTCGCGCAGGGCCTTCAGCAGCGGGCGGGGCTCCAGGAAATGCTCCGAGAAGAAGATGTCGCCATAGCTGTGCAGGCGGTCGATCGACTCGTCCAGCCCCTTGGTACCCTCCATCACGTCGGACAGCTTGTCCTTCAGAAGCTGGGTGTAGAGAAGCTGCTTGCCGTACTTCCATTCGTACAGCGCCTTGGACTCGTCCAGCCCCTCGTAGCACTGCATGCGGATCAGGGGCAGGTCCATGAATTGGCTGGTGGTCTTGGCCAGCTCGGTCTTGCCGACCCCGGCCGGGCCTTCGACGAGGATCGGCTTTTCCAGCTTGTGCGCGACATAGATCGAGGTGGCGATGCGCGGCGAGCAGATATAGCCGAGCTCCGCGAACCCGTCGGTAATCCGCTCGATGGAGGAAAGTTTTTCTTCTTGGTCCGGGGTCATGCTGTTACGTCTTCCTCCACTGCGAGATCGGAAAGTTTCTGTTGTTTCAGCCGCTGGGCGTAGCGGGCGATGTCGATGCTCTTGATCAGGTCGCGGGCGAGGGTGTCCAGAAACCGGTCTCCTTCCAGGCCGGTCTCCGCGCGCAACGCCGCGACCGTCTCCAGAAATTGCCGCGCCAGATTGCGAAAGACAAGGGCATAGGCCGGAAAGGCCGCTTCCGCCATGCGTCCCGCGTCCAGCTCCGCCGCCGCCCGCTCGGCGGTCGCGCGGAGGGCGGCGCCCAGGGCGACCAGCCCGCCGACCGTTTCGCGCGCCGGTTCGTCCATCGGTCGGACCCGCGCCGCGACGCCGGCCAAAAGCAGCTCCAGCCCGCCCAGCAACGGCCCCATCATCAGCGTGTCTTCCAGCTCGCGGAAGGGCCGCGACAGGGTCTCGAAGGCGCCGCCCTCGGGGCCGATCATCGCCGTCGCCGGCACCCGGCAGTCCTCCAGCCGCAGCCCGCAATGGAGCGACGGCTTCAGATAGTCCAGGGCGCCGGATTCCAACAGCGTCACCCCCGGCGTGTCGCGCGGCACCAGAAAGGCGGAGAAGCGCTTGCGGTCGCCGTCGCGGCCGGTAATGGCGAAAACCGTATAGAGGTCGGCGATCGGCCCGTTGGTCAGGTAGGCCTTCTCGCCATTGATCACGTACGACTCGCCGTCGCGGACCGCCTCGGTCGCCAGCTTCTTGGGATGCGCGCCGACACCGGGCTCCGAGATCGCAAGCGCCGCCCGCGATTCGCCGGAAACGAACCCCGGCAGCCAGCGCGCGCGCTGATCGTCGGTCGCGCAATCATGAAACAGAATGCGCGCCTTCAGGACATGCGCCTGCCAGCAAACCGCGAGGCCCAGGCAACGCCCCCGGCGGACGAGTTCGTAGCCGGCGCGCAGAAGGTCCGTATAGGTCGCGCCCTCGCCGCCATGCGCCGCCGGCAGGTTCGGCGCCAGCAGCCCGGCCGCGCCCATCGCGGTCCACAGATCGAAGGGAAAATCGTCGGCATGGGACAGCGTCGCGCGCGGGGCGATCCGATCCAGGGCGAAGGCCGACATCCGCCCCGCCAGGTCGCCGCCGGGCGTCCGGTCGATGGCCGTGTCGGTTGCCGTGTCGGTTGCCGTCAGGGAGACCATGCATGCTCCGCGCCGCGTGGCGCGCGTCCTCGTTGACTTCCCGGAGATCGCCGCCGGGCGGCAGAACCTCTCCTTGTACCCGAGAATCGGCCCCCGGCCAAGCAAGGGGCCGCCCGCCCCGGCGCCTATTCGGCGGCGCGGGCGGGGGTGTCCTGGGCGCAGGCGGCGTCGTAGTCGCGCTTCATCCGGTCGATCAACTCCCCGACGCCGGGGCTGTCGGCGATGCCGCCGACCCCGTGGCCGGCGGTCCAGATATCGATCCAGGCCTTCAGGGGCCGGCCGTCCGGCGCCGTCTCGACCCGGCCCTCGGCCGGCAGGGCGGCGGGGTCGAGACCGGCGCCGCGGATGCTGGGGATCAGGGCGTTGGCATGGACGCCCGAGATCGCCGGCGTATAGAGGATGTCGTCGGCGCCGCAATCGACCAGCATGTCCTTGTACGCCTCTGGCGCCATGCTCTCCTTGGTGGCGACGAAGCGGGTGCCGACATAGGCGAGGTCGGCGCCCATCACCTCGGCGGCGCGGATCTCGCGGCCGGTGTTGATACAGCCGGCGAGGACGATCGTGCCGTCGAAGAAGGCGCGGACGTCGGCCAGGAAGGCGAAGGGGTTCAGCAGCCCGGCATGGCCGCCGGCGCCGCCGCAGACAAGGATCAGCCCGTCGACCCCGGCCTCGGCCGCCTTGCGGGCATGGGTCAGGTTGATGACGTCGTGGAAGACGCGCCCGCCATAGCCATGGACGGTCTCGACGACGCGGGCGGGGCTGCCCTTGCTGGTGATGATCAGCGGCACCTTGTGGTCGGCGCAGGCGGCAAGGTCGTCGGCCAGCCTATCGTTGGTGCCGTGGGAGATCAGGTTGACCCCGAAGGGCGCGACGCGGGCGTCCGGCGCCTCGGCGCGGGCGTCGGCCAGCGCGGTCTCGATTTCGGTCAGCCAGCCGTCGAACGCCTCGGTCGTCCGCCGGTTGAGGGAGGGAAAGGTGCCCAGCACCCCCGCGCGGCAGGCGGCGACGACCAGCGCCGGGCCGGAGACCAGGAACATCGGCGCGGCGATCGCCGGCAGGCTGAGGCGGGCACCCAGATCGGCGGGCAAGGTCATGGCGTTTCCCTTTTTCGTTGGCGGCGCCGGAAAGTCTCGCCCCGGTCGGCGCCGGCGGTCAAGGGGCGGCGCCGTCGGCCCCCAGCGCCGGCGGCAGGCGGCGCAGCCGCGCCGGCGTCCGGCTCATCTTGATCGGAAAGCCGAGGCCGCGATAGGCGCCGGTTTCCAGCACCATCTCCCGGTGGCGCACTTGCGGATGGTTCAGGACTTCCTCGACCGACAGCACGGCGCCGACGGGGACGGTCTTGGCCAGCAGTTCCTCGGCGACCTTCTCGCTGCCCTTGTCGGCCAGCGCCGCCTCGATGACCTCCCGCAGCGCCTCGACATTCGCGAGCCGGGCCTCGTTGGTGGCGAAGCGCTTGTCCTCGGCGATCTCGGGCGCCCCGATCTCGCGGCAGAACTGGCTGAACTGGCGCGGGTTGACCAGCGAGGTGAAGACGTAGCCGTCCTTGGTCCGGTAAACGTCGTGGGGCGCCAGGTTGGCATGGGTGTTGCCGCGCCGGACCGGCGCCTTTTCGGCCATCAGCCAGTCGGGGACCGTCGGGTAGAGGATCGACAGCAGGGCGTGGAACATCGACACTTCGACCGCCTGCCCCTTGCCCGACCGGCTGCGCTCGATCAGGGCGGTCAGGATGCCGCCGACCGCCGTCAGCCCGGCGCAGACCGACGCCGCGAAGCTGCCGGACCGGGTCGGCGGGTCCTCGGGCGCGCCGTTGACCGACATGACGCCCGCCATTGCCTGGGCGGTGGCGTCGGCGCCGGGCAGTGCGCCCAGCGGTCCGTCGGCGGCGAAGGCGGAGATCCGGCAATAGATCAGCCTGGGGAATCGCTCGGCCAGCACCTCCGCGTAGCCGAGGCCCCACGTCTCCATGGTGCCGGGGGCGAAATTCTCCACCAACAGGTCGGCGTCCGCCAGCAGCTCCAGCAGCGCCGCGCGGCCGGCCTCCGTGCCGAGGTCGAGGACGCGGCTCCGCTTGTTGCGGTTGACCCCCAGGAAGGCGGCGGTCCCGCCCGCCGGATCGCGGGGGCCGAAATGCCGGGTTGGGTCGCCCTTGGGCGGTTCGACCTTGACGATGTCGGCGCCATGATCGCCCAGGATCTGGGTGCACCAGGGGCCGGCGACATGGTGGGTCAGGTCGACGACCTTGAGGCCGGCGAGGGCGCCGTCCTCGGACGCGGCCGGGCTGGGCGGCGCGTCGGCGGGGATGCGCGCGGCGCGGGCGGCGTCGTCCAGCTTCGGCCCCGCCTCGGGCGGCGCGGCGCGCTGTTCGGGGAACACGACCTCGCGGGCGATCAGCCCGTCGATGTCGGCCGCGCCGTAGCCGGCCTCGGTCAGCACCTCGCCCAGATGCTCGGCATAGGCCGGCGAATCGCGCCAGAAGCGGGGCGGGGTCCGGGACAGGCGCGCCGGCGCCGCGACCGAGCGCACGCCGCCGGGGCTCTCAATTACCGTTCCGGTATCGGCGAGGCCCGGATAGTCGAAGATCTCGGGCACCGACAGGACCGGCGCGGCGGGCACGCCAACGGCGGCCAGCTCCCGCGCGACGTCCATGCGCGCCCGCCCGGCGAACAGATCGGCCAGCGCCGATTCAAGGGCGGCGCGGTTGGCGAGGCGGTCGGCGTTGGTCGCGAAGTCGGGGCGGGCCGCCAGTTCCGGCGCGCCCAACACCGCGCAGCAGGCGGCGAACTGGGCGTCGTTCAGCACCGCCAGCATGACGTAGCCATCGGCCGCCGCGAATCGGTTGTACGGGGCGAGGGCCGGATGGGCGCAGCCCATGCGGGTGAAGGTCGCCGGGTCGGCGCCGGCGAAATGATTGTGGGCGAAGGGGTAGAGCAGGCTGGCGGCGGTATCCAGCAGCGCCACCTCGACCGATTGGCCGACGCCGCTGCGGTCGCGCTCCAGCACCGCCATCAGAATGCCGGCCAGCGCGTGCATGCCGGTGCACAGATCGGCCATTGGCGCGCAGTTGCGGATCGGCGGGCCGTCGGCGGCGCCGTTCATGGCGATCATACCGCCCAGCGCCTGGGCGATGCCGTCATAGCCGGGGAAGCCGCCATAGGGGCCGGTGGCGCCGAAACCGGTCACCCGGCAATGGATCAGGCGCGGGAATCTGGGACGCAGCACCGCATCGTAGCCCAGGCCCCATTTCTCCAGGGTGCCGGTCTTGAAGTTCTCCAGCAGGATGTCGGCGTCGGCCAGCAGCCGCAGCAGGACCTCCTGCGCCTCGGGCTTGGCGAGGTCCAGGCTGATCCCGCGCTTTCCCCGGTTCATCCCCCGATACTGGGTCGTCTGGCCGTCGATCACCGCGCCCAGGCGGCGCACGTCGTCGCCGGTCGCCGGCTCGACCTTGATCACGTCGGCGCCGTGGTCGGCCAGGGTCTGGCTACAGGACGGCGCCGCCGCGATGGTGGACAGATCGATGACCCTGAGGCCCGAAAGGGCGCCTTCTCCCGACATGTGGCTGTTCCTCCGTTCAGGACGTTTCTTGTTCTTGCGCGCCATTCTTCTTGTCGGCGGTGTCGCGCAGGCGCGCCTCGCGCAAGGTAACATAGGTGGCGCTGACGAAGATCACGGCGCCGCCGATCCAGGCCCAAAGGTCTGGCACCTCCTGGAACAGGACGAAGCCGATGATCGAGATCCAGATCAGGCGCAGGAAATCGAGCGGCATCAGGGCCGAGGTCTCGGCGCTCTTCATCGCCTGGGCGAAGGCGAGATGGCCGGCGGTGCCGCAGAAGCCGAGCCCGGCGATGACCAGCAGCGTATCCCAATCGGGCCAGGTCCAGACGAACACCGCCAGCGCCAGGGTCATGGGCGTGACCATGAGCCCCATATAGGCGACCTGGGTGACGCTGGATTCGGTCTTTCCCATGGCCTTGATAAACAGCATGGTGCTCGCCCAACTCGCCGCAGCGAGAAGGGCGACCAGCGGCCCGGTGCCGATCTCGGCGGCGCCCGGGCGGAGGACGATCAAGGTCCCGGCGAACCCGATGGCCAGCGCGCCCCAGCGGCGCATGCCGGCCCGTTCGCCCATCAGCAGGATGGCGCCCAGCGTCGCGAACAGCGGCGCCGCGAAGCCGAGCGCCGCGACGGTCGCCAGCGGCGTGATCGCGACTGCCGTGAAGCCGCAGACCAGCGCCATCATCTGGAAGAAGGCGCGTCCCGCATGGAGGTGGAATTTCTGGGTCCGCAGCGAGCCGATCCCGGCCCGGAACAGCATCGGCGCCAGCATCGCCAGGCCGAACAGGCTGCGGAAGAAGGCGACCTCGAAGGGATGCATGTCCGCCGACGCGATGCGCGCGAAGCCCTGCATCATCGAAAACAGAATTCCCGACAGCAGAAAAAGCCCGATGCCGACGGCCCGCGGCGGCAGCGCCGCCACAAGGTCGCGCATCAGTCGGCCTGCCACCGGCAGTCGAGCGACAGTTCGCCGGCGGTGTTGGCGACGGTCGCCAGGCAGGTTTGGGCCTTGTCCTCGGGCAGCCAGACGGCGAAGCGGGTCTCGTAACGGTGGCCGGGCGCGTCTGGCACCCGGCGCGCCTCGACGCGGACGATGTTGGCGCCGAACTGGACGAACACCTCGGACAGACGGGCGATAAGGCCCGGCTGGTCGCCGCCGATCAGCACGATCCGGTGGGTCACGTCGCCCGTCGGCCCCTGCTCCGGCGACAGGGTGAAGGGCTCGACCGTCAGCTCCGCCTCGGCAAGCTCGGGCAGGGCGCGCAGCGCGTCGGTCACGTGATCGGCGGTCACGTCGTCGGGCAGGCTGCAAATGGTGGTGAACTCGGCCCCGCCGCCGAGGACCGCGAAGGTCGTGTCGCCCAGATTGGCCCCCAGGTCGAACAACAGGCCGGTGACGGCCGATACCAGCCCCGTCCGGTCGGGGCAGAAGAAGGTCACGAGAAGATGGTTGGTCATGACGGCGAGTCGGGCGGAGGATGTTGCGCGCCGCGCATCATGGGGCAAATGGCGGCGGAAGGAAAGCCGGCCCTAGCGGCGCCATTCGGCGGCGACGTCGGGGTCGCGTTCGGCCGGCGCCCGGGCGCGGCGAAGATCGGCGAAGGCGTCCGCGTCCAGTAGCCGCCCCATCGCCCATACCGCCATCGCCCGGACCAGCGGCGCGGGATCGTCCAAATGCGGGCGGACGGTCGCGGCCTGGTCCGCGTCGCCGCAATTGCCGAGCGCGATCAGAACGTTGCGCAGGAACCGGTCGCGACCGATCCTCTTGATCGGCGAGCCGGCGAAGACCCGGCGAAATCCGGCCTCGTCCAACCCCGCCAGGTCGGCCAGCATCGGCGCCGTCAGTTCGATCCGGGGCTGGAAGGCCGCCTCGCGGGTGGCGGCGGCGAACTTGTTCCAGGGACAGACGGCGAGGCAGTCGTCGCAGCCATAGATCCGGTTGCCCATCGCCGGGCGCAGTTCGGCCGGAATAGGTCCGCGATGCTCGATGGTCAGATAGGAGATGCAGCGCCGGGCGTCCAGCCGGTAGGGGGCGGGAAAGGCGTCGGTGGGGCAGGCCGCGAGGCAGCGTGCGCAGCTTCCGCAGCGGTCCTCGCCCGGCCCGTCGGGTGCCAGCGCCAGGTCGGTGACGATCTCGCCCAAAAACAGCCAGGACCCGTGATCGCGCGACACCAGGTTGGTGTGCTTGCCCTGCCAGCCGAGGCCGGCGCGCGCGGCGAGGGGCTTTTCCATCACCGGCGCCGTATCGACGAAGACCTTCACCTGGCAGGCGAAGCTGTCGGCCATCCAGCGCGCCACCGCCTTCAGCCGCTTCTTGATCAGATCGTGATAGTCCCGGTTGCGGGCATAGACCGAGATCGTGCCGCGCTCGGGCCGGGCGAGGTTGGCGAGCGGATCGTCCTCGGGGGCGTAGGTTAGCCCCAGAGCGACGGCGGCGCGCGCCTCCGGCCAGAGGCGCCGAAGGCCCGACCGGCGTTCGGCGGTCTCCGCCATCCAACCCATGTCGCCCTGATAGCCGGCGGCGAGGAAGGCGGTCAGATCGTCGCGCAGATGGGGCGCGTCCGCCGTGTCGCAGAAGCCGACCGCGTCGAAACCGGCCGTCAGCGCCCGGTCGCGGATGCGCGCGCGGGCGTCGGCCTCGGGTCCCGGCGCGTCCGTCCCGGCGGCGGGAACAGGCGCCGCGCCGCTCATCCCCGGCCCCGGTAGGGCGCCACGCCCTGATCCGGGAGCCACAGATCCTCGGGCGGCGGGCCCGACTGATAGAACACGTCGATCGGCATGCCGCCGCGCGGATACCAGTAGCCGCCGATGCGCAGCCAGCGCGGCGCCAGCGCCGCCGACAGCCGCTTGGCGATCAGGACCGTGCAGTCCTCGTGGAAGGCGCCATGGTTGCGGAAGGCGGCGAGGAACAGCTTCAGGGACTTGCTCTCCACCAGCCGCGCGTCGGGGACGTAATCGATCACCAGATGGGCGAAGTCGGGCTGGCCGGTGACCGGGCAGATGGCGGTGAATTCCGGACAGGTGAAGCGCACCAGATAGGCGGTGTCCGGATGCGGGTTCGCCACCGTCTCGATGGTCGCGTCGTCCGGCGAGGAGGCGATGCCGGCCTCGGCGCCAAGCTGGGTCAGGGTTTCGGTGGAGGAATCGGTCATGGACGGTCGCTTCCGTCTGGGGGCGCGATGTCGCCCTCGGCCCGGACCGCGTCGAACTTCCGGGCGAAGTCCGCAAGCGTCCCGTTGGCGATGGCGTCCCGCAATCCCGTCATCAGGGTCTGGTAATAATGTAGGTTATGCCGGGTCAGCAGCACAGGCCCCAGAATCTCCTCCGCCTTCGTCAGATGGTGCAGATAGGCGCGCGAATAGTCGCGGCAGGTGGGGCAGGCGCAATCCGGGTCCAGCGGGCGCGGATCGTCGGCATGGCGGGCGTTGCGGATATTGACCGTGCCCCGATGGGTGAAGGCTTGGCCCGTGCGCCCCGACCGGGTCGGCAGGACGCAATCGAACATGTCGATGCCCCGGCGGACGGCGCCGACGATGTCCTCCGGCCGGCCGACCCCCATCAGGTAGCGCGGCCGGTCGTCGGGCAGCAGCGGGCAGGTCCCGTCCAGGGTCGCGAACATATGCTCCTGGCCCTCGCCGACGGCGAGGCCGCCGACCGCGTAGCCGTCGAAGCCGATCCCGGTCAGCGCCGCCACCGATTCGGCGCGCAGCGCCGGGTAGATGCCGCCCTGGACGATTCCGAACAGGCCGTAGCCGGGCCGCGGGCGGTAGGCGTCCTTGCAGCGCGCCGCCCAGCGCATCGACAGGCGCATGGACTGGGCGGCTTCGACCTCGGTTGCCGGAAAGGGCGTGCATTCGTCGAAGGCCATGGTGACGTCGGCGTCCAGAAGCCGCTGGATGTCGACCGAGCGTTCCGGGGTCAGGGTGTGGGCGCTGCCGTCCAGATGCGATCGGAATGTGACGCCCTTCTCGTCGATCCGCCGCAGCTTGGCCAGCGACATCACCTGGAAGCCGCCGGAATCGGTCAGGATCGGCCCCCGCCAATTCATGAAGTCATGCAGCCCGCCCAGGCGCGCGATCCGCTCGGCACCCGGCCGCAGCATCAGATGGTAGGTGTTGCACAACACCATCTCGGCGCCGGTGGCGGTGACCATCTCCGGGGTCATGGCCTTGACCGTGGCTGCGGTGCCGACGGGCATGAAGGCCGGCGTCTGGATCGTGCCGTGGGCGGTGGACAGCGCGCCGCGCCGCGCCGCGCCGTCGCGGGCGGAGATCGCGAACTCGATCCCGGTCACGAGGCCCGCTCCAGAAGGCAGGCGTCGCCGTAGGAATAGAACCGATAGCCGGCGGCGACCGCATGGGCATAGGCGGCCTTCATGCGGTCGGTGCCGGCAAACGCGCAGACCAGCATGAACAGGGTCGAGCGCGGCAGATGGAAGTTGGTCAGCAACAGATCGGTAATCCGGAATCGAAAGCCGGGCAGGATGAAGATATCGGTCTCTCCGGTGAAAGGGGTGAGGCGGCCGTCTCCGTCGACCGCGCTTTCCAGCAGGCGCAGCGCCGTCGTTCCCACTGCCAGCACCCGCCCGCCCGCGGCGCGGGTCCGGTTGACCGCGTCGGCGGTGGCCTCGGTGACGATCCCGGTCTCGGCATGCATGGGGTGATCCCGAGCGTCGTCCGCCTTGACCGGCAGGAATGTGCCGGCCCCGACATGCAGGGTCAAGGCGGCCGTCTCGACGCCCGTCTCGGCGAGGGCGGCCATCAGCTCGGGCGTGAAATGCAGGCCGGCGGTCGGCGCCGCCACCGCGCCGGGGGCGCGGGCGAACAGGGTCTGGTAGTCCCCCTTGTCGCGGGCATCGCCGTCGGCCGCGCGCTTGATATAGGGGGGGAGCGGCATGACGCCGTGGGTCTCCAGCGCTTCAAGCAAGGCGCCGTCCGCCAGCGGGAACCGCAAGGCGACCTCGCCGGCCGCGCGCTTCTCGACCACCTCCGCCGTCAGGCCGGGGGCGAAGGCGATCCGGTCGCCGGCGGCGAGCCGCTTCGCGGGCCGGGCGAAGGCGAGCCAGGTTCCGTCGTCGCGCCGCTTGTGCAGGGTGACCTCGATCCGCGCCGCGCCGCGGCGGCCGGTCAGCCGCGCCGGGATGACCTTGGTGTCGTTATAGACCAGCAGGTCGCCGGGGCGCAGCAGGCCGGGCAGGTCGGCGATCCGGCGGTCGGCGGGCGCGGCGTCCCTCGCCAGATGCAGCAGCCGCGCCGAATCGCGGGGGATTGCCGGCCGGTCGGCGATCAGCCGCCGGGGAAGATCGAAGTCGAAAAGATCGACGCGCATGGGATATACAGGCTGCGACCGAAAGAAGGGGGCGCAGTGTGACGGAAACGGCCGGACCTGTGAAGCGGGCGCGACGGACGCAGGCGCCAAGGCGCCCATGACCGCCGCCCATATCGATCGGGACGGCGTCTGGTGCCAGGTCCTGCGGCGGCCGGCGGGCGGCTATCGGCGCCCGGCGCTGTTCCTCGACCGCGACGGCGTGGTGAACGAGGACACCGACTATCTGCACCGGGTCGAGGATCTGCGTCTGATCCCCGGCGTGGCCCGGACCATCGCGGCGGCCAACCGGCGGCGGCTGCCGGTCGTCCTCGTCACCAACCAGGGCGGGATCGGGCTCGGCCGGTTCGGCTGGCCCGAGTTCGCCCGTCTCCAGGACGCCTTGCTCGCGCGCCTGCGGGCGCGGGGCGCGCTGGTGGACGCGGTGTTCGCCTGTCCCTACCATCCGCGCGGTACCGGCCCCTTGCGACACCCCGATCATCCCGACCGCAAGCCGCGGCCCGGCATGTTGCTGCGCGCGGCCGCCGCGCTCGACCTCGATCTCGGCAAGTCCTGGATCGTCGGCGACAAGCTGGACGATCTGGCCGCCGGCCGCGCCGCCGGGCTGGCGGGCGGCATTCATGTCCTGGGCGGTCATGGCAGGGCCCATCGCGCCCGGGCCCGGCTGTTCGGCGGGCCGCGCTACCGGGTGGTCCTGGTCCGCAGTTTGGGCGAGGCGGCGGGCCGGCTGCCGATCCTCGCGCCGACGCCGTCGCCCGCCAATACCAAGAATGCCAACAACAAGAATAGGGAGGACCTATGAGCGCCGACGCCAACGACGTGGCGGACCTGTTTCGCCCCCGCTTCACCCAGCGCTTCGCCGATTTCATGGGGTTCGAGCTGATCCGCTGGATCCCGGACGAGGTCGAGATCGCCATGACCTTGCAGCGCCATCACCAAAACCCCACCGGCGCCGCCCATGGCGGGGTCATGCTCGCCCTGCTGGATACGGCGGTGACCTTGGCCGGCTGCTGGGCGCCCAGCCTGGAGGAACGGCGGACGGCGGTGACCCTGTCGCTGGGAACGACCTTCGTCGCGGCGCCCGTCGGCGACCGGCTTATCGTCATCGGGCGCAAGCGCGGCGGCGGGCGGCGAGTCTACATGGCGACCGCCGAGGTCATGGACGCGGACGGACGCTTGATCGCCATCGGCGAAGGGGCGCTCAGCTACCGCACCACCCGGCCCGACCCCAAGAGCTAGGCCCGCTTGGCGCTACGCGGATGTCACGGCGCGTCGCCGCCATCGGGCGATGGCGATCGCCGGCCCGCACAGAAGGGCGGCGGCGAGGGTGAATTCCAGCTTGCTGGCGGGCAGGAAGTCGCCGCCCGGCAGGGCAAGGCACAGCCCGCCCACTACCAGCGCGCCGCGCACGGCCAGATCGACGGGACTTCCCCCCAGCCGACCGACGAAGACCAGATAGCCCTGAAGCCCCGCCGCCAGTAACAAGGTGCCCAGGGCGGCGCTCGCCGTGAGGATCGCGACCGTGCCCGGATCGCCCTGCATGATCAGCCCGGTGTGGAACACGAACAGGAAGGGGATGAAATAGATGATCGAGCCCAGCCGCATGGCCTCCAACCCGGCGCGCATGGCGTTGGCGCCGGCGATGCTGGCCGCGGCGAAGGCGCCGATCGCGACCGGCGGCGTGATGAAGGACAGCATCCCCCAATAGAGAATGAACAGATGCACGGCCAGCGGATCCATGCCGACCTTGGTCAGGGCCGGCGCAAGGATCACGGCCAGGAAGATATAGGCCGCCGTCACCGTCATGCCGATGCCCAGAACGAAGCTGGTCAGGGCGCCCATGATCAGGAGCAGGATCGTCGCGCCGCCGGCGATGAATACCAGGTCGTTGGCGAAGGTGCCGGCCATGCCGGACGCGACGAGGGCGCCGACGATCAGCCCGATGGGGCCGAGGATGCCGATCAGCTCCACCAGCAGCCGGCCCGATCCGTTCAGAAAATCGACGAACCGCCGCCAGGTCAGGCGGTGGGTCGGCGAGAACTGGTTGATCACCAGTAAAAGCAACGTGGCGTAGAAGGGCGCCTGGGCTTCGCGCTTCAGCCAGGCGAGCATCCAGATCAGCAGGATGAAGACGAAGATATAGTACCAGCCGTCCTTGATGACGTCGCGGAGCCTCGGCAGCTCCGTTCGTTCCATCCCATGCAGGTGGTTGCGGGCCGCGAAGGCGTCGATCTGCATGAACAGGCCGAAATAATAGAGCGCCGACGGGATTACGGCGGCGATGGCGATCTCGATATAGGGGATGCCCAGGAACGAGGCCATGACGAAGGCCGTCGCGCCCATCACCGGCGGCATCAGGACGCCGCCGGTCGACGCGCAGGCCTCGACGCCGGCGGCATAGCGGGCCGGAAAGCCGGTGCGCTTCATCGCCGGGATCGACAGCACGCCGGTCGTCAGCACGTTGGTGATGACGCTGCCCGAGACCGACCCCATCAGGCCGGAGGAGAAGATCGCCACCTTCGCCGGGCCGCCCCGGACATGGCCGAGCAGCGCGAAGGCGAAATCGATGAAGAACTTGCCGCCGCCGGTCAACTGCAGGGCGACGCCGAAGATCATGAAGCCGAAAACGAGCTGGCCGAAGGCGCGCATCGGGATGCCGAGCACGCTTTCGGCGCTGTAAATGTGATAGGGCGCCAGCTCCAGCAGCGTCATCGCGTTGCCGGCGATGACGTCGGGCACCCGGTCGGCGAACAGCGGATAGAAGGAGACGATGCCGGCAACGACGAAGATCGCCAGGCCGCCCGCGCGGCGGGCGCCTTCCAGCAACAGGACCCAAAGGGCGAGCGCGATATAGACGGCCTCGTCCGGCGCCACGAACTCCCAGGCCGATTCGACGATCTCCTGGGCGTTCCAGGCCAGATAGACGGAAATGGCGAGGGTCGCGAGAAACAGGAGAACGTCGTACCAGGGAACGCTCTCGCTGGGCCGTCTGGTGTGCGGCGGAAAGACGATGAAGACCAGCGACAGAAGCAGGCCGATCAGGATGTAGTAGTACCGGGAATCGAGGATGACGACGCCCACGAACAGCCGCAGGCCGAAGATCTGATTGACCGCGAGGAAGGTCGCGGCCAGGGTCAGGGCAAGGAAGACGGCTTGCCAGAAACGCGGCAGGCGGCGGTATCGGATGGGTTCCGATACCGCCGCGTTGCCGTCGTCTTTCGTTTTCGTGTCCATCCGCGCAGCGTGGACGGATCGCCTGGCGCGCGTTACATGCCCGCTTTCGTCAAGGCCGCGCGCCGCGCCTTCAGCCAGCCTTCCTTGAAGGCCGCGTCATCGGACGGTGCCGCTTGCTTGAAGGCGGCCCAGGCCGATTGCAGGACCTCCTCGCGCGCCAGCAGCTTCGCCTGATGGGCGTCGTATTCCGGCTTCCAAATGCCCGCTTCCTTCAGATACTTAATTGCGCCCGGGTGGAAGGGAACGACCCAGTCGTATAGCTGGCGATCGAGCCCGAAACCCCTATTGCCTGGCGCGGCGTCCTTGTAGTCGTCGAAGAAGACATGCATCGCCTTGGTCATATTGTAGACGATGTCGTCGTCCTTCTCGGCGTAGGTCGCCAGCACCGGATAGGGGTAGGTGCCGGTCTGCAGGGGCTTGTCCTTGCTCATGCCCGCGCCCTCGGTTGCCGAATGGGGGACGATGTGGAAGGCGATCTTCTGCAAACGCGCCCAGCCTTCCTTGTCGTCATGGGGCATCGGAATGTAGCGCAGGCCGGCCGGCGAGGATTCCATCTGGTACAGGACCGACGTCGTCGACAGGGCGAAGGCGACGTCGGCGTCGCCGTTCATGACGCCCTTGACCGAGGCCACATAGCCGGGGAACTCGACCCGCTCGACATCGTCCCAGCTATAGCCGCCGAAGGCGAGGCCGCCGGTCATCGCGACCTCGATGGCGGCCGAGCTCAGCACCGCCGCGACCTTGCGGCCCTTGACGTCGGCCCAGCTCTTGATGCCCGAATCGCCACGGGTGATCATCACCACGCCGCTGTCGGGATTGTTGAACACCAGGACCCGCAGCTTCTGCGGCCCCCAATCCTTGCGGGCGAAGATCAGGTCGCCTTCGAAGGCGAACGGCGCGCCGCCGCCGGCGAGGCCGAAATCGACCTTGCCGCTGCGGATCGGCGCCAGGCGGGCGATGTCGTTCTTGCCCGGGATCGGCCGCAGATTGACCCCCAGCCTGTCCTTCAGCACCTTGCCGATGGATACCGTGTTGTTATAGCCGGACGAGCCGACCGTGTAGGACGACCAGGTGATCGTCTTGGGCAGGTCGATGTCCTGCGCCTTGGCGCCGTCGGCGGCAAATGCCATCGCCGCCAGAGCGCTCAAGGCGCCGGCGAGATGCCTCGCAAGCAGGCTCTTCATGGGTAAGCTCTTCATGTGCGCCATACTCCCTCTTTGCGGTCGGGCCCGGCCTTGTGCCGGGATCGCCGCGGTCCCAAATTATCGCCGTTTTTTTTTGTTTTTGGCGCGTTAGCGCGAAAGCTCGGCCATGGCGTCCTCCAGGCCGTGCAATGTCAGCGGGTACATGCGCTTGTCCATCAGGTCGCGCGTGACCCGGATCGATGGGGTCCGCTCCCAGCGGACCTCGGGTTCCGGATTGATCCAGACGACTTTTTCCCAGGTCTCGATGACCCGTTCCATCCAGGCGGCGCCGGACTCTTCGTTCCAATGCTCGATGCTGCCGCCGGGATGGGTAATCTCGTAGGGGCTCATGGTCGAATCGCCGACGAAGATCACCTTGTAGTCGGGCCCGTATTTGTGGAGCACGTCGAACATCGGCATCTTCTCGGTGTGCCGGCGGCGGTTGTCGCGCCAGACATGCTCGTAGATGAAGTTGTGGAAATAGAAATATTCCAGATGCTTGAACTCCATCCGCGAGGCCGAGAACAGCTCCTCGCAGACCTTCACATGGTCGTCCATCGAGCCGCCGGCATCCAGGAACAGAAGGACCTTCACCTTGTTGCGCCGCTCGGGGACCATCTTGATGTCCAGATAGCCGGCATTCTTCGCCGTCGAGCGGATGGTGTCCTGCAGGTCCAGCTCTTCCTCGGCGCCGTCGCGGGCGAATTTGCGCAGCCGGCGCAACGCGACCTTGATGTTGCGGATGCCGAGCTCGATCGTGTCGTCGTAATTCTTGTATTCGCGCTTTTCCCAGACCTTCACGGCGCGGCGGTTGCCGCCCTTGCCGCCGATGCGCACGCCCTTGGGGTTGTAGCCGCTATGGCCGAAGGGCGAGGTGCCGCCGGTGCCGATCCATTTCGATCCGCCGTGATGGGCCTCGGTCTGCTCTTCCAGGCGCTTCTTCAGCGTCTCCATGAGCTCTTCCCAGCCGCCCATCTCCTCGATCATGGCCTTTTCCTCCTCGGTGAGGAGTTTCTCGGCCTGGGCGAGCAGCCATTCCTCGGGGATCGAGACGTCGATCTCGCCATCGTCGCGGGTGACGCCCTTGAAGAAGGCCCCGAACACCCGGTCGAACTTGTCGAAATACTTCTCGTCCTTCACCAGGCAGGCACGGCTCAGATAGTAGAAGTCGTCGACGTTGGCGTAGACCACCTTGCGGTCCATCGCCTCCAGAAATTGGAGGTACTCGCGCAGGGAGGTGGGCACCTTGGCCTCGCGCAACATGTAGAAGAAGTCGACGAACATGCGGCTGTCTCCGCCGGGTGCCGGCGCCTACTGGTTCTGCTGGCGCCGGGACATGAAGACCAGCCGCTCGAACATATGCACGTCCTGCTCGTTCTTGAGCAGCGCGCCGTAAAGCGGCGGGATCGCCTTGGTCGATTCGGTGCCGCGCAGGTCCTCGGCCGAGATGTCCTCGGCCATCAGCAGCTTCAACCAGTCGAGTAGCTCGGCGGTCGAGGGCTTCTTCTTCAGGCCCGGGGTGTCGCGGATCTCGAAGAAGACCTGCATCGCCTCGCGCACCAGGTTCTGTTTCAGATCGGGGTAATGGACGCCGATGATGTCCTTCATCGTGTCCGCCTCGGGGAAGCGGATGAAGTGAAAGAAGCAGCGGCGCA
>Ga0070729_10001483_pt1 | contig 35611 bp, 30 predicted proteins | sample tdDd472_FD_66725 | JGI IMG/M metagenome (GOLD analysis project Ga0070729, IMG submission 66725) | Marine sediment microbial communities from the Atlantic coast under amendment with organic carbon and nitrate - tdDd47.2 | ecosystem: Environmental > Aquatic > Marine > Coastal > Sediment | place...
TTCAGGGCGTAAATGGATTTCGGAACTACAATCCAGCAAGGTATCAATTCACTTTATGCAGAACAGCTAAAGGCGGGTTTCTCGCGTCTGCGTTTTATGGATTTTATCGAACCAGAATTCTCGCAGCATTACCTCGAACAAAACTTTAAAAAATCACGTCTGGTTATCGGCTTCTCGTTGATCGTGGTTTTGATGACGACTGTTATTAGTAATTTTTCCGGTCGCGATCCCAATGAAACAATGAACTACTTCGGCCTGTTCGCAATGGCGCCGATGTTGCTCTGTACTTTGGTGCTGTCATATACCGAGCACCGTAAGGTTTACAAGTTGCTGGTTGTGGGTAGCGCTATAACAATCGGCCTGGCCGGCACCGTGGTCAATTTGCAGGCGTATGCCGCGGGCATGTCCTATTATTTTGCGGCTCAAACGGGCTGGATATTTATTATCTGGCTGGTGTTCGGGATGCAGTTCCGGGTTGCTGCACGTTCTGCTTTGGTGGTGACGCTCACCTACCTGGCCGCGGCCGGCACCAGTGGTGTTTTGCCGATAGACCAGTTGTTCTTCGAAGGCTTTATGTTGGTAGCCGTTAACCTCGCCGGTAGTTATAGCTGTTACCAGCTTGAATACAGTGCCCGTCAAACTTACCTTGAGTCGAAACTGCTCGAAGAGTTGGCCGGTCGTGATGGACTCACGTCGTTGTACAACCGTCGCAGCTTTGATCAGTACTCGAAACGTATTTGGCGTCAGGCCCGTCGTGAACGCGATCAGCTGACATTCTTGATGATCGATATTGATCACTTTAAAGCCTACAACGATATGTACGGACACCAGGCTGGTGATGATGCCCTGAGGGCAGTGGCCGATATCATCTCCGATAGTGTGCAACGGCCTTTAGATATGGCTTCGCGTTTCGGTGGCGAAGAGTTTTCACTGGTGCTTTACGGACCGGCCAGTAGTTACGGGCATGAACTGCCTGAGCGATTGCGCGAGAAGGTTGAAGGACTGGCTATTGAGCATGAGGGCTCGGAACAGGGCGTTCTCACGGTTAGTGTTGGTGTCGCTATTATCCATCCCGGCGCAAGCCGCAGTTTGGCCGGTTCTATCCAAATGGCCGATGAAGCGCTCTATGAAGCGAAAGGCAGCGGTCGGAACAAAGTGGTGGTCGGTGAGTCCGGTAATACCAATGTCCAGACCGGACAGTTCAGGGTACGCAAGTCTGCCTAGCGTTTTACCAGTGTCCGGTATTGGGCATTGAAACCCACGGTTCCTCCGGCGGCAGTGCTTCTCCCTTCTGCAGCAACTCAATAGATATGTCATCAGGCGAACGGATAAACGCCATGTAGCCGTCACGGGGTGGTCTGTTAATTTCGACGCCCTGAGCCATTAACTGCCCGCAAGTCTTATAGATGTCAGTTACCTGATAGGCCACGTGACCAAAGTTTCGGCCTTCTGGGTAGGGTTCCGGGTCCCAGTTGTAGGTCAGTTCTATCTGAGCTGATTCATCGCCCTCAGCAGCGAGAAAGACAAGCGTGAACCGACCTTGTTCGTTGTCGGTTCTGCCAAGTTCTTTTAAGCCCAGTTTGTTGCAATAGAAATCCAGTGATTCATTCAGGTCCGTTACGCGCACCATGGTATGCAGATATTTCATAGCTGTGTCCTTAAGCTTTCGTCTGTTTTGTGCGGTCGAATTGCACTAGGCTTTACTGTAGCTTAGTACTGTAATTCAAAGCCTGTGTGCCTGATGCTTATATGACCAAAGTAAAAGCTATCTGCTTTGATCTCGACGACACGTTGTGGGATCTCATGCCATCGATTCTGCATGCAGAGCAAATCGTTTACCAATGGTTTGCAGTCCATTGCCCCCGTGTAACCGGGAGCAACTCGATTGAAGATATCCGCAAGCTACGCGCGGCGATTGGCCACAAATACTTTGACCGGCAGCATGATCTGTCGTTTCTGCGACTACGTTGCTATGAGCAACTTGTTGCTGACAGTGGCTATGAAATCGCTGCGGGTATCCGGGCCTTTGATGTATTTCAAGCGGCCCGTAACGAGGTTGAATTGTTTGATGATGTATTGCCGGCACTCAAGGACCTGGGTGCCGACTATGCTTTGTTCAGCCTGAGCAACGGCAATGCGGATGTTGAAGCTATAGGCCTGTCGGATTTTTTCCATTACAGCTTTACGGCGAAAGAAATCGGCTGTGCAAAGCCCGATACGCGCGTATTTGATGCGGTTTGCAAGGGTGCAGGCCTGTTGCCTGCCGAGATCCTGCATGTAGGGGATGACCCGCACAACGATATTGCGGCACCGTTGAGCATCGGTATGCCAGCCGTCTGGTTGAACCGAAAGCAACGGGGGTGGCCGGTCGATTTGGCAGGACCGGTGCCTGAAATATCGGACTTGTCGCAACTTCGGGGTATGCTCGGGGTATGAGTACGGGGAGCAGAGTAATTATTTTTGTTCCGGGGATACGCCCCAAGCCGCCGGTGGGAGATCACCGCGCCGCCTTGTGGCGCTGTCTGACCGAATCAGTGCAGCAGGTGCGTCCTATAGTCGCATCAGCGATGCAGCAGCATCCGGACGCTTTTCAGGTCGTGCCCTGGAGTTTTGAGTTTTACCGGACGCATCAGGACTTCGGTATCGATGAGCCGCACCTCGAGCGCTTGCTCGAAAAGCCCGGCCCCAGCGAGGCGGACCGTCAGGAGGCGGGATCATTTTCAAGACGTTTTAAGCGTTGGTTGTATGCAGTTGCAGACACCATGCCGGCCATCGGCCGCCTGTTCGCTCCGGCGGCTTTGCATCTTCGCTTGAAAGAGATCAATCGCTACTTTAATGATACTGATGAAGCGGGCACCCGCATTCGGCAACATGTAAAAGATGCCTTGCTAAAGGCGTGGCAGAAAGATCAGAAGGTCATGTTGATCGGCCACAGTTTTGGTTCGGTGATTGCTTACGATGCGCTGTGGGAGTTGGCGCATGCTGATGATGTCGAAAACATGCTTGATTGTTTTGTGTCTATGGGCAGCCCGATGGGTCTGGGCTATGTGCGCAGTGATTTGCGTGGCGCTAAAGAAAAGGGCGCACGTCGTTTTCCGTCAAACATTCGTCGTTGGTTCAACATCGCTGCTGTTGGCGAGGTGACGGCACATCATCCTGCGCTGCGCGAGATGCAGGATGAAATGGCGGCGAATGGCTGGCTCGAAGAAGCCCGTAACCTGAACGAAGTGGTGACATTCTTCCGCGGTCCCGACGGTTTGAATGTGCACAAGTGTTACGGCTATTTATACAATGAAGACACCGCTCATCTGGTAGCAGACTGGTGGTCGGGAGAATAGTTACCGGAATAGGCGCGTTTACTGTAGTGCTTTTTCAGGCGGACTAATCACGATATCTATTCTGCGATTCTGAGCGCGCCCCGCAGGTGTTGAATTCAGGCCGACCGGCTGGTTTGAGCCGTACCCCACAGCATTAATCCGGCGTCCGTCAATGCGCAGTTCTTTTGTCATGTGTCGCATTACCGCATCGGCACGTTCTTGGGACAGGCGGTCATTGAGTTTCGCGGAGCCGCTGGCGTCGGTATGTCCTTCTACCGTAATTCTTGCATCCAGGAAGCTGTCAATAATCTGCCCGGTGCGGGCCAGCAGGGTAATGGCCGTGTCGCTGAGTTTTGCAGAGCCACTTGTAAATTTCATGCCCTGCAGACGCAGAATAATATCGCCATTGCGGCGTAGCACGGTCGCCTCTTCGGGGGTAAAGCTTTCATTGACCAGCCGGAGTTTCTCCTGCCGCCGCAAGTCTTCCTGTTGTTGAAAGATCAGTGAATCGCGCTCTGCGACAGTGCCGCCTAGTCGCTCATCCATGACCCGCAACTCTTCTTCCAGGCTGCTCATATAGGTCCGTGATGAATTCAATTCGTCGCGGAGGCCTTGTTCGGTGTTGTTCAGTGACTCTATATAAGTCACCAGTTGTGCAACGACGTCATCCCATGAATCCAGCGCATCGTAACTGTTTCCGGCTGCGTTATTGATGACTTGCAGGCGTTCCTCCCACCCCAGAATAACGTCTTCATCAGTGAGCCGGTCGCTGCGGACTTGTGAGACGGCAATCGCAATTTGGGTGGCGTGTTTGAATTCGGTTTCTGCCGAGGCAGAAATGGCTTGCGCTGTTTCCGTCGCAGTCCGGTCGTTGTCTAATACCGTGACGGCTTCTGCAAGCATTGTTTGTGCATTGGCAAAGGTTTTAGGTGCAAGACGTTGAGCGTCGCCTATGCGTGCAAGCGATTCGGCACTGCGGGCCCGTTGTAGTAAGCGACTCTTAATTGCGGCAAGTTCGGCTGCGTCGTAAGTGCTACTAAGAGCTGCAAACTTCCGGCTTTGATCAGAGCCCCGCTCGATAGCTGCGGCAACGGAGGACAGCTGCTTTTCTGCTCGTTGCCAGTTTCTGTCATTGGTGTCCGCACCGGCATCAATGGCGCGCGTTCGCAGAACGAGCACCGGTTTGAGTTCTACGGCGGTCGTTGTTGCGGCTTTAGTGGCGGCGTCATACAGCCCGGTGATCCCGCTATCCGCTGTCTGAGATGTCTCCTGGTACTCAAGCCGTGCTTTTTCTGCAGCTTTCCACGCGGTAGGCGCGAGCAGAGCTGCTTCCGCGGCTGCTGCAGTATTTCGCGCGGCAGCAATATCTGCAGCTGAAACCGGGCTTATTAACGAGAACAGAAAAAGTGTGGCGGCACTCAGTGTCAGGGATAGTTTTTTCATGGTTAGCTAATTTTTTCTACATAAGACGCAGTGACTTCTGCGTACCCGCCAACTATAAGCAAGCGCAGACCGCTTGAATACGGGCTATGTGACATATTTCTCAGTTTTTCCTATTGGGCGTCGAAGTGTGCGGCCTGTCACGGTATTCATTCCGCGACTTCCTTAATCTTTACCCATGAGCACGAAATACTACACACGGTTTTTGATGCAGAACGGCGGCCAGAGTGCTGCGGACGAATATAGCGGTGTTGTTGAGGTGCAGGCCTCATCGCATCAGGTAATGGAAACCAATGAGATTGAAGCATTATTAGCTAAAAGCTTTGATCTTGAGACCGAACAGGTCGAACTTTTGAATTGGTCGCGATTACATTAAGCGCAACGGCTCGCGGTCACATGACTTGCTGAGCCAACACAGACTTCCCCCTGTATTGCCCGACTTCGGTCGGGCTTTTTTTTGCCTGCTTTTTGCCTGTGGCAGGCTCGCATGCCAGAATTCCCCTCCGAACCCATAAATTGCAGGCATTTCGCTTGGCTTCCGAGAAACAAAAGATTGATAGCGGCGTTAAGTACCGCACCCCGCAGGGCTTTTCCGCTGTTAAAAACGGCGTTAAAGAGGGCGGAGCCGTGTCTGAGGACAAACCGCTGGTCCGGGAGCGCAAACCTGCCTGGCTAAAAGCGGAGTTGCCGACCGGTAAGGATTTCGCTCAATTACGCCGCAATGTGCGCCAGCACAGTTTGAGTACCGTCTGCGAAGAGTCGTTTTGTCCCAATATTGGCGAGTGCTGGAATAACGGTACCGCCACTATTATGGTGCTCGGCAGTGTGTGTACCCGCGCATGTAAATTCTGTGCGGTAGATACCGGCAACCCTAAAGGCTGGCTCGATCGTGATGAACCTGCAAATACTGCGCGTTCCGTTGAGTTGATGGGGCTTAAGTATGTCGTGCTGACTTCGGTTGACCGCGATGATCTGCCCGACGGTGGAGCAGCGCACTACGCAAAATGTATTCAGGCGATTAAGACATTGACTCCTGAAACAGCGGTTGAGGCATTAACTCCGGATTTTAGCGGCAACCGGGAACATGTCTTGCAGGTGGCAGGTGCCGGCCTTGATGTGTTTGCTCAGAATGTGGAAACAGTCGACCGTTTAACGCATAAAGTCAGGGACCCGCGCGCCGGTTATCGTCAGACGATAGAGGTGCTGCGTCTGGCCAAAGAGCATTTCCCAAAAGTGCTGACTAAAACGAGTTTGATGTTGGGTTTGGGTGAAACCGAAGACGAAATTATCGCGACAATGGATGATTTGCGTGAGGCTAATGTCGACATACTGACAATGGGGCAGTATTTGCAGCCTACTAAGAACCACTTGCCTGTTGAACGCTATGTACCGCCCGATGAGTTTAAGAAGTACCGGCAGTGGGGGCTGGATAAAGGCTTTATGGAAGTTGTTGCTGGGCCATTGGTACGTTCGAGCTACAGAGCCGATAAAGTATTTGATAAAAACAACGCCGGTTTGGCGTAATACACTTTTTGCTGCCGGCGATATCCGGTACGCGGAGCATTGATAATGGAATTTCTATTGGATTACGGTTTGTTCTTGCTTAAAGCCATCACAGTGGTTTTTGCGGTAGGTGCAATTGTTGTGCTGATTGCTTCGGCATCACGCAAAGATCATGGTGACCAGGGCCTCTCTATTGAGAAGCTGAATGATAAGTACCGCGCGATGCGCGACGTGCTTCGCGTAGCTGTACTTAGCAAGCACGAATGGAAGCAGGTGGCCAAGGAAGAAAAGAAAGACCTTAAGCAAGCGGAGAAAAATGCTCCCGAAGGTGATGAAGCGCGTAAACGGGTTTTTGTGCTCAAGTTCCACGGGGACATCCGCGCCTCGGCAACAGACTCTTTGCGTGAGGAAATCAGTTCAATTGTGGCGGTGGCCCGTAAAACTGATGAGGTTGTTGTGTGTATTGAGAACCCCGGCGGGGTTGTGCATGACCACGGTCTTGCAGCATCTCAGCTGCAGCGTGTTCGCGATAGAGAGATTCCGCTGGTTGCCGTTGTCGATAAAGTCGCTGCAAGCGGTGGTTATCTGATGGCTTGCATCGCCAATAAGATCGTCGCAGCACCCTTTGCAATCGTCGGATCTGTTGGCGTGGTTGCTCAAATACCGAACTTTAATCGCGCTTTGGAAACACATGGCGTCGATTTCGAGCAGGTGACAGCGGGCGAACACAAGCGCACGGTGACTATGTTTGGTAAGAACACTGATGAAGACCGTGCGAAGTTGAAAGAAGAACTGGAGGACGTGCACACGTTATTCAAAGGTATGGTCAGTGCCTATCGCCCTGAGCTTGATATCGACAAGATTGCTACCGGTGAGCACTGGTATGGAACGCGCGCCAAAGAAATCGGTCTGATTGATGAACTGGGCTCCAGTGATGATTACCTGATGGCTGCTGCCGAGAATGCGGACGTGTTTGAAGTGACGTACAAAGGCAAGCAGAGCGTGGTAAACCGCATTCAGGATGCGATGTCTCAGATTGCTACATCGTTTGCGGACTGGACGTCATCCCGCCAGAGCGAAAGCCGTTATTACCGTTGAGTAATGAGCGGTAAACCTGTTGCGTAGCGATACGTTGTTATTAAGTATTGATATTTCAGGAAGTGCATTATGAATAATCGGTCAGTCATTTCTATCTTGATTTTGATGACAGTCACGGCCTTGTCCGGCTGCGTTTCCAAAGGTGATGTTGAAGCAATGTCAGCTCAGGAATTCAGCAAAATGCGTACGACTATTCCTGTTTCCAATGATGCCAGTGCTCATGCCTATGTGAATTGCGTTGTAAGAAAGGTGGCTGCCGAACTGCCTTATCCGTATAACGAAGTTAGGTGGGATGTTGAAGTGTTTGAGCAAGACTCTGCCAACGCCTTCGCTATGGCCGGCGGTAAGATTGGTGTGTTTACCGGTATTTTTAAGGTTGCGGAAACACAGGATCAGTTTGCCGCGGTTATCGGTCATGAGATAGCTCATGTTACCGAGGACCACACTATAGAGCGGATCAATCGTGCGCAGATGACCGGCGGAGCAATTACCGCTACGTCTATTCTGGTGGGCGACTCTATAGGTCTGGGTGCGCAGAATACGCAAACGGTTTTAGAGGGTGCCGCACAACTCGGATTATTAATGCCGTTTGGCCGGGGGCAGGAGAGTGAGGCGGATGTTGTCGGACTGGACTACATGGCTGCTGCGGGTTTTGATCCGCGTGCGAGTGTGCAGTTGTGGAAAAATATGGCGGCGGATTCTGACGGTGCGCCACCGGAGTTTATGTCTACCCACCCTTCTTCGGATACGCGAACAGAAGACCTGATCAGTAATATGCCGCAGGCATTGGTCCTCTATAACACCGCTAAAGCTCAGGGTAAGTCGCCTAACTGTTTGCGATAGCAGCAAAGCAGCACGGTTCATCCTAAAAAAAGCGAATAAAAAAAGTAACTCTTTGCTGGCTTGCGGCTAAGTTGTTGTTATAATTTTTCTTTCCGCAAAGTTGCTGATTGCGGACGGACTTATTTCGAAAGGGAACAACGGGCCTTGTCGGACCTGACCAATACAGGAGTATTTGTAGTCGAAGGTTTGTCACGGGATCAATCGATCCCCGTGCACAGGAAATCTGTCACTGCGTTTGTTGGCCCTGCTCCCCGTGGTCCCGTTAATCGTCCGATACAAATTACCGGTTTTGATCAGTACTGCCGTGTTTACGGCGCTCCCGGTTGCCATAGCCGGCTTGAGCATCTGGTGCGTCAATTTTTCGCCAATGGTGGAGATAGCGTCTGGATCGTTCGTGTTACCGGTTCTACCCGGTGCAACTTTATAGAATTGCCGGGCCCCGGCGGTTCTCTCATATTAAAAGCGCTGAATCCCGGCCCGTTGGAATGCATCCGCGCATCTGTTGACTATGATGGATTGTCTGCGCATGAACCCGATTGTTTTAATCTGGTTGTTCAGCGTTTACGTTCGGCCTCTGAGCCACTGGTGGAAGAGCAGGAAATCTTCCGCAAAGTTTCTCTGGATAAAAGTGATGAGCGTTATCTGGGGCATGCATTGCTGCAATCAACTTTGGTGCAAATGCCCCTGGTCGTTCCCGAGATCCGGCCGGCTGCAACTGTTCATGGCGATGCCGTTAAAGTTGTCAGCTATCAGGATTGTGAGATTGATTGGCCTAGAGACTCGGTGGCCGATGATTATGATCTGATTGGTTCCGAGGTCCTTTCAACCGGGCTGTTTGCTCTGAATGCCTTGCCGAATCTGGATTTGCTGTGTCTGTTGTCCGGTTCTGATGAGACCGAGCTGGGGCCTGTGGCCACACTGGCCGCAGAACGTTATTGCGGTGCCAGACAGGCGCTACTGATGGTTGATCCGCCCGCCAACTGGAAGTCATCTAAACATGTGCTGCGTGATCACGGTGACGGGCGTTATATCAGCAGCAATATTATGACTTACTTCCCGTTGTTGAGAACACGGTCAGAAGTAGGTGAGCGAATTATTGTGTCGGCCATGGGTGCGATAGCCGGTGCGATGGTCTCCGAGTCCAAGCAACATCAGAACACATACATCGATAAAGATGCGGTCACTATCCGCGGGCGTTATCGACCGGCAATAGACCTGAGCAGCGACGAGTCTGCTGCTTTGGCCCGGGTTGGCGTGAATAGCCTGATGCCCGCGAGCCGTTTGCAGATGCATTTTTGTGGCAACGTCACCAGTGCAATGCGTGGTGGTGTTACCGGCGAGTGGAAGACCCTGACCCATAAACGGGAAGGCTTGTTTGTTGTCGGCAGCATTCGTAAGAGCACGACGTGGGCCGCAGCAGAAGATAACGGCCCTGAGCTTTGGGCCGAGATTAGCGAACAGGTTCGCGAATTTTTGTCGCAGCTGCGTAAAGACGGTCGCCTTGCGGGTGAATTGGATGATGAGGCTTTCTATATTAAATGCGATGCCGATACGAATAGCGGCATTGTCGGTGAGAAGGGCGAATTGACACTATTGGCCGGTTTCGCCCTCGAAAAGCCCAACGAATTTACCGCTTTCCGTTTTCATCGTCACGGCGATGATTGCGATATCACCGAGTTGGCCTGGCAACCCTACCATCACGGTCATTGACCGGCGTTTGGCCTGGCGCGACTCCTTGTCGCATCTGATCCGGGTGATAACCAAGTAGCAATCAAGCAGCAATCAGTCCTTTGCCGTTCAGTATTGATGCACTAGAGTGACTGGACTGATTTCCGGAGTGACTGATGTCTAATATAAAAACTGTATCGAAACTTTCTGTTGTAACTTTGGCGGCGACAGTCGTGTTAACTGCTTGCGGCGTTAACGACAGCGGTTCTCAGGCAAAGCTGCCTGATGTCACGACCGGCGATCATCGTCCGGCAGATGAAGTTGCACGTGACCGGTTCAGGAATCCGCAGGCAACCCTTGAATTCTTTGGCTTGCAACCTTCAAGCAAGGTTGTAGAACTGTGGCCATCGGGTGGCTGGTATACCAAGGTCATTGCACCGGCAGTGCGTGACAGTGGCGTTTACTACGCAGCACATTTTGATCCCGAATCAAAAATAGAAATGTTGCGTAAGAGTCGTTCCGGGTACGAAACATTTTTAGCTTCCCGTCCGGAGCTTTATGACCAGGTTGTTATTACCGTGTTGCAGCCACCGGCGAAAACCGACATTGCGCCGGCAGGTAGTGTTGATCTCGTTGTTTCATTTCGTAGCGTGCACAACTGGATGGCTTTTGGCATGCAGGATGACGTGATGGCCGCTGTTTACAAGGCGCTCAAACCCGGCGGCGTGTTCGGAGTGGTTGAACATCGTGGCATTGCAGGGACTGAACAGGACCCTAAGGCGGCATCAGGCTACGTTACCGAGGCCTATATGATTGAGCTGGCAGAAAAAGCCGGGCTGGTTTTTGACAGTTCATCCGAGGTGAATGCCAATTCTCTGGATACTAAAGATCACCCCAGTGGGGTCTGGTCATTGCCACCACGTCTGAAAGATGGCGATGACACTAAAGACAAGTACCTGACGATTGGTGAAAGTGACCGCTTCACTTTGCGTTTCAAGAAGCCCGAATAGGCCTTAAGCTCACCGGAAGCGGTATTGAAACCGTTAGTCGGGCCACGAGCCTGCTAAAAATGCCTGGTAGGCGGGGTTATCAGTTTCGTCCCAGTAGGGGTAATCAAGCGCCGCCAAATGTTCCCGGAACCGGGTAAGGTCCTCATCGGGGACCTGAATCCCTGCAAGCACTCTCCCGTAATCAGCCCCGTGGTTGCGATAGTGGAACAGGCTGATATTCCAGTTGCTACCGATTTCTTCCAGAAAGTCGATCAATGCGCCCGGGCGTTCAGGGAAAATAAACCTCAGCAGGCGCTCATCCTCGAGACCCGGCGCAAGGCCGCCAACCATGTGCCTGATATGCACCTTCGCCAGTTCATTGTCGGCAAGTTCAACCACTTTGTAATTTTGCCTGCGGAAATCTTCGGCTAGTTTGCCCGACTCTGTCAGGCCGTCGCTGACTTCTATGCCGACAAAAATACTGGCCGATGTTTCGTCTCCGGCTCTGTAGTTGAACTCAGTTACACTGCGGGCCCCGATGGTTTGGCAAAACTGTTTAAACGCGCCAAGTTGCTCAGGTATCTGTACTGCAAACAACGCTTCCTGGTGTTCACCCAAAGCAGCCCGTTCTGCAACATGACGCAGCCGGTAAAAATTGATATTCGCGCCACTGTTGATGGCAATCAGTTGCTGACCTGTATGTTCTTCTGCGTATTGTTTGAGCCCGGCCACAGCAAGTGCGCCGGCTGGCTCCACGATGGTCCGGGTGTCTTCAAAAATGTCTTTAATGGCCGCACAAGTGGCATCCGTATCGACGGTGATAATTTCGTCTACCAGCCGCCGACAGACATCAAACGTATGTTCACCAACCCGTTTAACAGCCACGCCGTCTGCAAAGATACCTACACTGTCGAGCGTAACCGGACTGCCTGCTTTAAGTGCCGCATCCATGCTGGCGCTTTCCAGAGGCTCTACACCGATGACGCGGGTTGCCGGGCTGTGCGCTTTAATCCACGCCGCAACACCGGCCAGAAGCCCGCCGCCGCCGACCGGTACGAATACAGCATCCGGTGCGGTAACGCATTGCTCCAATAATTCTTTGCCTATGGTCCCCTGACCGGCAATAACATCAGGGTCGTCGAACGGGTGCACGAAAACGTGGCCGTGTTCCCGGCTCAGAGCCATCGCATGTGCGTAGGCATCATCGTAGGTGTTGCCATGCAGGATTACTTCGCCGCCAAAACTGCGCACAGCTTCCACTTTGATGTCGGCGGTAGTGGTGGGCATAACCATGATGCTGCGAATGTTTAGCCGGGAGCCGGCCAGAGCAACGCCCTGCCCATGATTGCCGGCCGAGCTACAAATAACGCCGCGCTGTTTTTCTTCCGGGCTTAGTTGTGCCAGACGGTTATAAGCGCCGCGCAACTTAAAAGAGAACACCGGCTGCAAATCTTCCCGCTTGAGCCAGACTTGATTTCCGGTCCGCTCCGACAGGCGCCGCGCATGGTCCAGCGGGGTTTTCTCCGCAACCTCATATACGTTGGCAGATGAAATGAGTTGCTGGTAATCGGGAGTGGTCGGATTGCTGCTCAACGGTTTGTTGCTCACTAAATGATGTTTTCGGGTCTGCCTGACCGGCGGCAGGTACTTTATCAGTTCGTGAGCGTAACGGCTCTATTTAGCAGGCGCTGCTTTGTCTGAAAGCTCAAGTAAGCTGCGCAATTTGAATTCGGGAAGGCTGAATGCCCAGCCATCTACCCGATGGTTGATTGTTATAGCTTCGTCCGCAACGGCTTTACTCTCTGAAGTTGATTTGTCACCTGTATGGCTTGCGCTGAATGAAACCCGCCAGCCGTCGGGGGTTCTTTTACAGATGGCATTGATCAGTAAACCGTCAAATGTAATGAATTCGGCCCTAATGACCGGTCCGTTCGCTGCGACAGCTTGTGCCGGATGTACAGCAGCGAATCTCAGTTCGGACAACATACCGGCGAGCGCACCTATGCTCACGTTCGGATGACCTTCGGCCGGGCTGAATGATTGTCCGGCTGATTTCTTTGTGAAAAGAATACTGTCGTCGTGTTGTGCTTCATCAGACCATAGCTCTACGGTCCTGAGACGCTCCGCCGGAATATCTATGAGTGTGGTCTCAAGCCAGCCAACGGTCTCACGGGGCAGTTGCAACTGTTGATCAATCAGCCAGCTTTGGGGGTCACCTTCAAGCCTTACAAAATGTCCCTGCGGGGCGGGGTCACCAATAATTACCGCTACGGGGTTTTCAGCCCCGCCGTTGTGAAAGAAGCGGAGCAGCAGCCCTGCTGCATCGGGCTTGTTCGTGTCACTCACGCCTAACTGTGCGTACCGGCCGGGTGCCGAGGTCTTCGCGGTCAGTCTGGTTGCCCGGGTCAGGTTCAATGCGGTGCGTACCAGCTGACTGCTGGCAGAATAGCCTGTGATCTGTTCCTGCCAGCCGGAACTTAAAAGCTCTAGTTGCGCGACCTGCCGGTTGTTGGCAGCAGTAATGTCTATTCTGAATATGTCATCACTGTTTAAACCTTTAAGCAGTAATTCAGCCTCTGCTGAGACCTTTTCATCAGGTTCCCGGATGCTGTTCAGACTGAACAGGAGGAGCGCCAGAGCGACCACTACCAGCGCGAGTAGCGTTCTGCCGTTCATGACTGTCTTTTTCTAACAAGCAAAATGACAATCCAGATGAAGGTGATCGCCAGAGGCACGGCGGCAATATTGATGATCTCCAGTCTTGTACCGAGAGCACGGATGTCTTCATCGAGATTCCGTCGCACGTTTCTGAGTTCCTGCCGGATGCGCAGCCGTTCCTCAACGAAGCGATCCAGTTCTTCTGTCTGTAAGATGTCGGCCATCTGACCATTGTCGTTAAGCTGCAACTCGTTAAGACGGCTCTCGGTGGCAGCCAACTCTTCTTGCAGCCGCTGTTCTTTAACACGGAACGATTCTTCTGCAGCTGCCCGTAGCTCTGTCACTCTTGTGAACGGCCGGCTGAATGTCGAGCGACTGCGCGAGCCAATGAGCGCTTCGCTACCGGACAGGTTGTCCAGCAGGTTAAGCATGAAGTCACCGTTTGCCGCGAAAGCGGTGCTTATCGTTTGTCCATAAAGCGTGTCGAGTTGCACCCAATACCGGTCGCTCAGTAAATCGGTGTCACCGATCAGTATGAGGTTTAGTCCGTTCGGCTGGTCAGCGTGACTAACTCTCACCGCAATGTTCGCAGGAGCCGTCGGTTCGTTCATCAACCGATACAGCTGCTCGGGGTCGGGCGAGCTAAACATGGCTTCTACGGGGATGAGAGTGGCATCCTGAACACTTATGAGAGGCTGGAGTAGCACATCGCTGTCGTTCTCAGCGAGGACCGCGCTGCTGATGCCGACATTAATGTTGTCCAGCTTCGCCGTTACTACATCATTTTTATTCAATGCATCGTTGTTGAGTCCGAGCAGTGCCGGATGGCTGATAGGCCTGCCGTTATCGGCTGAGGCTATCCGCAGTGCATAGCGACTGCTGGCTACAAACTGCCCCGGGGTAAAGCTGATGCCCAGTTTTTTTAGGAAGGGCAGCTCAACAGGCAATGCTGAGGGCAAGGCTTCGGAGAAACTATCACTAAAGATAACGGTCCTGCCGCCATTCAATACGTATTCTTCGATGGCCTGTGTGGTTGCGCCGGATAATGCCGGCGGCTGAATGAGGAGGAGAATGTCGGTGCTTTGCGGAACGCTTCCGGCATCAGCTTCCAACGAAATCATCTCGTATTGCTCACTGATCCGTGCTGAGAGTGTTTGGAAACCCGTTGCCTGCCCGTTAGAAAAGCTATTAAAGCCCGGCAGACTGCTGAGGACACTGAGCACAGGCTTGTTCGGGCGTGAAAGCCGGAATATCAGGCTGGCCAGATCGTATTCCAGAAACTCTTCGCGGCCAGGGTCCAGAAAGGGAATGGTTTCGAGTCCGTCGACCGAGTTAGTGCCGGCGATCCCGAAAAAAACCGGGTCGGAGTTGTTCAACGTAACTGCCTGCAGGCCCCACAAGCTCGCAAGGTCTTCCTCGTCGGAAAAGGGAACAGGGTCAATGATACTGACCGTCAGTTTAGTGCTTGAGTGCCGCTGGAATTCCTCCAGCAAGTCGCCGACTCGCGCGGCGTAGCTTCTTAACCCTGGCGCACCACTTGCTGCCTGGGCGGAAAATACCAGATTCAACTCAAGGGGCTCAGGGATGTCGCGAAGTATCTCTTTGCTGCCCTCGCTTAATGTATAGAGTTGGTTCTCGGTGAGGTCCCAGCGTAAGTGGCCCGGTAAGCGGCTGTTAATCGATACCGCCAGCAGAAAGATAACTGCAATAACGACAAGACCGGCCCGGTCAAACAGGGTGCGAAAGGATTTTTTAGGGCCGGATAACATTGTTAAACCGCCTTCTTCAAGTCGAGCACGACAGTGTTGGCATAGAGAAAGCTGGCGATAACCAGAACAAAAAAGAAAACATCCCTTGCGTCAATCACGCCTTTGCCAAGTGCATTGAAGTGGGTAAGAAAACTGAGTTCGGCGATGGCATCAAGTAAGGCCTGTGGCGCCAAATTGGTGAAAAAGTCGAGTACGACCGGGAAGCCGCTGAGCAGAAAAAGCAGGCAGCAAACCGTGGTGAGTATGAATGCAATCACCTGATTATTGTTGGCGGCCGAAATGCACGCACCTATCGCCAGAAAACCGCCTGCCATTAGCCAGCTGCCCAGATAACCAGCAACTATAGCGCCGTTGTCCGGTGTGCCCAGATAGTTAACGGTAAGCCATATGGGGAAAGTCAGTAGAAGGGCGCAACCGCTGATGCACCATGCCGCAAGAAACTTGGCCAACACCGCTTCAGCGGGAGATACAGGCAGGGTCATCAGTAGCTCGATGCTGCCGGACCGTCTTTCCTCTGCCCATAGGCGCATAGAGAGTGCAGGTAGCAGGAATAAATAAAGCCAGGGATGGAACGTGAAGAACGGGATCAGGTCTGCTTGTTCCCGTTCGAAGAAGCTACCGAAATAAAAAGTAAAGACACCGCTGAGCATCAAGAAAACGACAATAAAGATATAAGCCAGGGGAGACTTGAAGTAACTGTAGAACTCGCGTGCCCAAATGGTAAGGATGTTGTTCATGAGTCTGCGGTCACATTGCGGAACACTTCATCAAGACGCCCCGATTCCAGAGAAACTTGCTCGACCGGCCAGTTTGATTGTTCGGCCATGACGGCAATCTCCGCCAACAGTTTCTTGCCGCTTTCAGGAAAAGCGGTGATTTGCTGCTGCAGTATGTTCGTTTCTATGCTGCGCACACCAGTCAGGGCAGACAGCTGCCGTTCCGCGTTTACAAAGTCATTTTCTGTACCGCAGAGCTTGATGCTTACAGCGTTGTGATATCGCGATCGTGCACTGAGCTCATGCGGTGTTTCATCTAAACGCACCGTGCCGTTTGCAATGATCATTGCCCGGGTACATACCGCCTCTACCTCTTCCAGAATATGGGTGGAGATGATGACAATTTTGTCTTCCGCGAGTGCGTTAATGAGTTGCCGGACTTCATGTTTTTGATTCGGGTCCAGCCCATCGGTGGGTTCGTCAAGAATGAGCACGCCCGGATCATGCAGCAGAGCCTGTGCGAGTCCGACTCTTCTGCGGTAGCCCTTTGAGAGGGTGCTTATCGGTTTGTTTTTAACCGAGCCCAGCCGCAGCAGTCCGATTTGCTTGTCGATAGCATGATCGCCGGTTGCTCCCGACAGCCCCCGGATCTTAGCGATAAATCTAAGGAATCCGAGCGGTGTCATTTCGCCGTAAACCGGAGCACCTTCGGCAAGATAGCCAATGTCGTTCTGGGCTAGCAGAGTGCTCTCGGTGATGGAGTGGCCGCCGATTATGGCGTCACCGGAAGTTGGCCGGAGAAAGCCCGACAGCATTCGCATTGTTGTCGTTTTTCCTGCACCGTTAGGTCCAAGAAAACCAAGTATCTCGCCCGGTTCCACAGTAAAGTTCAGCTGGTCAACGGCAATAAGATCGCCGTAATGCTTACTGAGATTCTGGATATTGATCATAGTGCGCAGAGTAAGCCGGGCCCGGATTGCAGGGCTAGTCTATAAGCTGACCGTCAGCATCCAGTAGCACAAGTTCTCCTATCTCCAGGGACTTGATGCCGGCTTCGATTTTCTTTTGGTCGCCGACAATCACCCACACAAACTCATCCGGTTTGACCACGACGTCAGCTGCTGCTGCGAGTTGCTCAAGGTTCAGGTTTTCAACCTGCTGCGGATACTTGTCCCAGTAGTCATCGGGAAGCCCGTAGCTGACCAGACTGGAAATGCTGTTGAGCACGGCCCCTGAGGTTTCCCAGCCGCCGGGTAGTGAGCGGGTCACGGTACTTTTCAGATGATTGAGTTCGTCGCCAGTGGCGGGGTTGTTATTAATAATCCCGTTAACTTCTTTACGGAGTTCAATAATCGATTCTTTCGTTTTGTCGGTTTGCACCGGCGCGTAGATAAGGAAAGGACGCTGCGCCTGAGTCCCGATTATCAAACTGCGTGATCCATAGGACCAATGCTTGTCTTCGCGCAAGTTCATGTTAACGCGTGAAGAAGACAGCCCGCCGAGAATGTTATTCACGGCTTTTACGGCCACCTCATCGGAATCGGCTTTAGACGGGATCAGTCGTGCAGCGAAAATAATTGATTGGTCTGCTCCCGGTTTGTCGATGAGATAAACCGGGTGGTCTGTTCTGCCTGCAACGGCAGCAATATTCTTCTTAGGTACAGCCCCGCCTTGCCAATTGCGGAAAAGTTTTTCGATGCGTGGTGCAAATTCATCTGCGGTAGTGTCGCCTACAACTATCAGGGTTGCGTTATCAGGCTTGAACCAGGTCTGATGGTAATTCTTCAGGTCGTCTCTGGTGATGGCATTAACCGATTCTTCGGTGCCGGAGCCTGTAAGTGGCTGCCCATAAGCGTGATCTTCGCCGTAGAGCAATCTGGGCATTACCCGCAGAGCCATGCTGGTCGGCTGGGTTTTTTCTTGTCTGATTACTGCCAGATATTGAGCACGGGTGCGTTCAATTTCTGCTTCCGGAAACGCCGGGTTCAGAATGACGTCGGCGTAAATATCGAGTGCCTTATCGAGATTTTCGGTTAGTGCGCTCAGCGTAACTTTTGCTGCATCAAGGTCAGCAGCGGCACCAAGATTGGCTCCGAGTAAAGCTAGTTCTTCAGAAATTCTTAGTGATGAGCGCTTAGTCGTGCCCTCATCGAGCAATGACATTGTTAGTGCGGCAGTACCGGGTTTGCTGAACTGGTCGGCGGCATAACCCGAGTCCACCAGCAGTGCCATATTAACCACGGGAATCTCGGGGCGGTTGGCAACAATAAGGGTTAAGCCATTGTCGAGCGTGCGGCGTTCGAAGTCAGCAAATTTAACACCGGAAAACTCTTCGATTGCAGGCGGGGTTGAACGGTCGTATCCATCAGTTGCAGCAGCAAAGTCACCCGCAGGCAGAACTTCCGCGATGTACGCACCCTGACCCAGCCATGTTTTGGCGGCCCGTTTTATGTCTCCGGTGCGAGCTTCCGCTGTGACTTTGTTGGAGTGGATGTAGAAGTCAGGGCTGCCACCGTAAACCATGTTCTTGGCTAGCAGAGCCGACTTGCTGGGTTGGCCACCCACTTTTTCAATGCCCCGCAGGAAACCGGCATGGCGTTGTGCTTTGATGCGTTGAAGCTCTTTTGCAGTTGGACCGTTCTTAATAAAAAGAGCCATCTCTTCGCGGACTACGGCTTCCAGTTCTGCAAGTGACACGCCAGGTTTTGCAGAGACCTGCAGGTAAGTCAGTCCCGCAATTTCCCAGAACATCGGTGCCAGTACTACATCGGTAGCAATCTGTTCATCGTAGACGAGTCTTTTGTAGAGCCGCGAGTTTTTCCCCTGGCCAAGAATGCTTGTTGCTATGCCCAGATAAACGCCTTCATCGTCAGCCCATGCCGGAGCAGTCCATGCCATGTATAGGCGCGGTTGCGATACGCGGTCTTCAATAACTTCACGCCGGTCGATGTTATGCATTGGTGTCCACGTGGCCATCTTGCTCAAAGGCGGGCCGGGTGGAATGTCACCGAAATAGAGTTCTACCTTTTTAAGTACCTCTTTACTGTCTACGTCACCGGCAACAACAATTACGGCGTTGTTCGGACCGTAATAGGTTTTGAACCACTCACGGACATCGTCAAGGCTGGCAGCATTGAGGTCTTCCATTGAACCAATGGTTTCCCATGAGTAAGGGTGTTGTCCGGTAAAGACTTGTTTGAGCATGGGTTCCCAGACCTTGTTGTATGGCTGGTTGTCGCTTTGTCGTTTCTCGTTCTGTACGACGCCGCGTTGTTCGTCCAGTACATCCTGGGTAACAACGCCGAGCAGGTGTCCCATGCGGTCTGACTCAAGAAAAAGTACACGGTCTAATGCGCCTTTAGGCACTGTCTCAAAATAATTTGTCCGGTCAAACCATGTAGTACCGTTAAGGTCGCTGGCACCCATTTTCTCAAGTGTTTGGAGGTATTCAGCTTGGTAATTTTCTGAACCCTGAAACATAAGATGTTCGAACAGATGAGCGAATCCGGTTTTGCCTTTGACCTCATTTTTTGAACCAACGTGATACCAGACGTTCACGGCTGCAACGGGAGCTTTCTTATCTTCATGGACGATCAGGGTAAGGCCGTTATCCAAAGTAAATTTCTCATAAGGAATTAATCCCTGAGAATCTTTCCCGTCGGAAGCTTGTGCTGCAGTAAGTGCAGTTGAGGCAACTAAGCCGATAAGGCATGGGATGATCGATAATTTGATTCGCATAAGAAACTCTTTTGCAGTGTTGTTGTGGCGGGTCTGTTGGCCCGTGTTGTTCAGATTGTTCTACTATAAGGTTAAGGTTAGGCGGATGTCTGCCCGGAACAGAACTTTAAGAACATCATTTTTGCTATGAGTTCCTCTATAAGCTCTGTAAATGAGTGCTTTGCGGATTACGGGCTGAATACGGGCATCCGGTTTGCGATTATGTAATTTACAGAGGCAATATTGGCCTCTTTAAAACGGCAGTAGAGAGTTTTATGAACCAACGTAAGGGGCTTTATCCTCCGGTTACTCCTTTTAGCAGTGGCTACCTGCGGGTTTCGCCTGTTCACGAGTTGTATTTCGAGGAGTGCGGTAATCCGCAAGGTAAGCCGGTGGTCTTTCTGCACGGTGGCCCCGGTGCCGGAATTAATGCGGCAGCACGCCGGTTTTTTAATCCGTCGGTATACCGGATTGTATTGTTCGATCAGCGTGGTGCAGGTAAAAGCAGACCGCATGCGTGTATTGAGGACAATACGACCTGGCGGCTGGTGGAAGACATTGAAACGCTGCGCAACCACCTTGGTATCGATACCTGGCAGGTTTTTGGTGGTTCGTGGGGTAGTACGCTTGCGCTGAGTTATGCGCAGGAGCATCCCGAACGGGTGACCGAGCTGGTTTTGCGGGGCATATTCATGCTTCGTGAGGCCGAGTTGAACTGGTTTTATCAGGGGGGTGCGAGTCATGTATTCCCTGATCACTGGGAAGAGTTCCTTGCTCCGGTTCCCGAAGATCGTCGTGCAGATATTATGGCCTGTTACCACGAAATGCTGACCGGCAGTGATGAGGCGCAGAAACTTGCGGCTGCCAGGGCATGGTCATTGTGGGAAGGCGTTACCAGCAATCTCGAAATGGCGGATGCCGGCGTTACGCAATTCAGAGCGGATGAGTTTGCTTTGGCTTTGGCGCGCATAGAGATCCATTACTTTGCAAATCGTGGTTTCTTTGAGGATCCGGCTCAACTATTCAGTAATCTGGAAAGAATCCGACATATTCCTGCGGTAATTGTGCAGGGGCGGTATGATTTAGTGTGTCCGATGCGGACAGCCTGGGATTTGCATAAGGCCTGGCCCGAAGCGGACTTTGTAATTGTTCCCGATGCCGGGCATTCGTCATTTGAGCCCGGTACAGTTGATAAACTGGTGAAGGCAACCGACCGCTTTGCAGAGATAAGTTGATGACAAAAACATTAATAAAAAATGCCCGTGTAGTTAACGAAGGCCAAATTCTTGAGCGGGATGTGCTGATTAGTCAGGGCCGCATTGAACGGATAGCTGAATCGATCCCGGCTGACGGTAATGACCGCGTAATCGATGCCGAGGGCCTCCATTTGTTGCCCGGAATGATTGATGATCAGGTGCACTTTCGTGAGCCGGGTCTGACGCATAAGGGTGACATTGCGACTGAGTCGGCTGCAGCAGTTGCGGGTGGTATTACCAGCTTTATGGAAATGCCGAACGTAGACCCTCTGACAGTTAACCTGAAAGAGTTGGAAGCAAAATATGATCGGGCGGCCGGTCGTTCACATGCCAACTTTGCATTTTATTTAGGCGCGACCAATAACAATGTTGATGTGATTAAGTCGCTGAGCCCCGGGCAGGCTTGTGGTGTGAAAGTTTTTATGGGGGCTTCTACCGGTGACATGCTGGTCGATGATCCTGCTGCACTTGAAAGTATTTTTGCGGAGTCGCCGGTATTGGTTGCGACCCACTGTGAAGATACGCCCACCATCAAAGCCAATGAGGATGCGGCTCGTGCGAAGTTTGGCGACGACGTACCGATGACCGAACATCCCAATATTCGATCCGCTGAAGCCTGTTACAAATCATCATCTTATGCCGTCGATCTGGCACGTAAGCACGGCACCCGATTGCATGTGCTGCATATTACGACCGCTAAAGAATTGTCGTTGTTTGCCAAGGGGCCTGAAACAGAAAAGCAGATTACGGCCGAAGCCTGTGTGCATCACATGTATCTGGATGAGAGTTTTTATCCGTCATTAGGTACCCAGATTAAATGTAATCCTGCAGTTAAAACTGCAGCCGACCGGGAAGGCATATTGAAGGCCCTGGTTGACGGGCGCATCGATATTATTGCCACTGATCATGCACCGCATACGCTTGAAGAAAAGAACGAAAGTTATTTTAAAGCGCCGGCAGGTTTGCCTTTGGTGCAGCATGCGCTGCAATTGGCACTCGAACATGTGCATGACGGTCGGTTCGGAATCGAATTGGTCGCCCACAAAACCAGTCATGCTGTTGCCAACGTGTTCGGCTTGAAAGACCGGGGTTATATCCGTGAGGGTTATATTGCTGATTTGGTGTTGATCGATATGAATCGGGAGACCGAAGTCAGCCGTGAGCAAATACTCTACAAGTGCGGCTGGTCACCTTTTGAGGGCATGCGTTTCCGCTCCAGTATTCAGATGACCATGGTGAATGGTGAAGTCGTTTGGCGTCAGGGCGAGATTAAGAGTGGCCCGGTGGGCGAAAGACTCCAATTTGCCGTTTAATCAGCCCTCGCCTTAGCAGCTGGTGATTGCCGGATTTGCGCAAATTTCCGGCCGTGTGGCCGGTTGATATATCTCAACTGTCGCGCTGGCGGGCTGAGTACGGTTTGTCCCGCTGATTCCGCCCTCTGTGCGGCTTCCGCGAGCTATTTAACATATTGCTATATGGCGAAAGCTTGCAATATGGCTGAAACCCTTTTGTGGTATGGCTTTCAGTTGGGGTCCGCAGGTTCAGGATCCCGTTCTGCTGTCCCGGATTGGGCAAAAATGACCGGTTTTTACAACAGCAAGAGTCGCCGTTCCGGTGCCGGCAGGGCCGATTTTGATGGCCAAATCGGGGCTGTTGATACTTCGGTTTTTGCGTGGATTTTATTTGTCAGGCAGATAGGTATAATGCCTCGCCTCAGGTGGTCTTAGAGTGGTTTTAATTACACCGAAAGCCCCGAGCTTAGCCCTCATCCAGTACTGTTATTAATGTCGATTTCCTTAAAGGTTTTCAAAGCCTTACCAGTTGGTAGTCTTATCCATGCGCCCTACTGATACATCCGATCCTAATTACTATCACAAAGTTGTTGATTGCCAGTGGGGTTGTCCCGCTCATACCGACGTACCGGGATACATTCGCCTGATTGCTCAGGGTCGTTTTTCCGACGCCTATATGCTCAATCGCAAATCGAACGTGTTCCCCGGTGTTCTGGGTCGTGTATGTGATCGTCCTTGTGAGCCAGCCTGTCGTCGCGGGCGTATTGAAGAGGATGGCCAGGAAGAGCCGGTAGCGATTTGTCGCTTGAAGCGTGTTGCGGCTGATAACAAAGATGATATCCGTGACCGTCTGGTTCCTTTCGATGCTGATGGCCCGGGTAAAGGCAAGAAAGTAGCAATGATTGGTGCGGGTCCCGCATCGCTTACTGTAGCCAATGACCTGATTCCATTAGGTTATGACCTGACAATTTTTGAAGCACTGGAAGTACCCGGTGGTTTGATGCGTTCGAATATCCCGTCATTCCGTTTGCCGGTTGAAGTTCTGGGCGATGAGATTGATCAGATTGTCGAGCGTGGCGTTGATCTGAAATGCAATCACCCGATCAATTCTATGAAAGATCTGCTTGCCGAAGATTACGATGCAGTCTTTGTTGGTACCGGCGCTCCGAAGGGCAAGAACCTTGATATTCCCGGCCGTGATGAAGCCGATGCCAGTATTCATATTGGTATTGAATGGCTTGAATCTGTCGCTTTCGATCACATCGAAAAAATTGGTAAGAACGTCCTGATTATTGGCGTTGGTAACACCGCTATGGATTGTTGCCGTACATCTCTGCGTTTGGGCGCCGATAACGTAAAAGTTATGGCCCGTAAGCCCCGTGGCTTCTTCAAAGCCTCCATTTGGGAGCTGGAAGATGCTGAAGAAGAGAATGTTGAAATAGTTATTAACCGTTCGCCTAAAGCTTTCGTTACTGAAAACGGCAAGCTCACAGGTATGACCTTCGATGAAATGGAATACGACATTGATGAGAGCGGTCGTATTACTGATACCCGTAATGTTGGTGAAGTTACTTACCCTTGTGACGACGTAATTCTTGCGATCGGTCAGGACAACGCATTCCCCTGGATCGAGAAAGACCTGGGTATTGAGTTTGATAAATGGGAAGTACCTGTTGTCGATAAGGTAACCCACGAATCCACATTGCCCGGTTTGTTCTTCGGTGGCGATGCTGCGTTTGGCCCGCTCAATATTATTTGGGCTGTCGAGCATGGTCATCAGGCCGCGATTTCTATTCATAAATACTGTCAGGGTGATTCGGTTGCCGAACGCATGCCAAAAGGCATGACGCTGGAAACTGCCAAGATGGGTATTCATGAATGGAGTTACAGCAACGACTTCGACGGCCAGGATCGTTTGCTGGTGCCGCACGTTTCTTTGAAAGAGCGCTTCCAGAAGCTCAACATTGAAGTAGAGCTTGGCTTTACCCCCGAGCAGGCTGCCGAAGAAGTTGAGCGTTGCCTCAACTGCGACATTCAGACAGTGTTCACCGAAAAGCTGTGTATCGAGTGTGATGCCTGTGTTGATGTGTGCCCTGTCGATTGCTTGACTATCGCACCGGATGGCGACGAAGAAGATTTGCGTACCCGTTTGAGCGCACCGACCATTAATCCCGAGCAGGCGCTGCTGGTATCTGATGCTTTGCCTCAGACAGCCCGCGTCATGGTTAAGGATGAGGACCTGTGTGTTCACTGTGGTCTTTGCGCAGAGCGTTGCCCAACCGCAGCCTGGGACATGCAGAAATTTACTCTCGAGAAGCCGCACGCTATTAACGAAGCGGGTGCAGCTTTTGAAAAGCAGGAAGTGGCTTAAGCTTTTACTGTAGAGACTATTTGGTTAGATCGATTTAATTGAGACTCCGGACTTTATATAAGTCGGGTAGAGATGCTTTGAATATTAGTTCTGTAACACCACAGATTGAGTGCAACACGAGTACGTTATGAGTACTAAACCATCAAATAATAACTTCACGATTAAGATTGCTAACGTGAACGGTACCGGTTCGGCAAGTGCTAACGGCCTGCTAATGAAATCGCTGTTCCGTTTGGGTCTTCCCGTTGTTGGCAAGAACTACTTTCCGTCAAACATTCAGGGTCTTCCAACCTGGTATGAAATTCGGGTAAGTGAGCAGGGTTATCTGGCCCGTTCCGGCCGTGTAGACGTCATGGTCGCCATGAATGCTGAAACATATAAGCATGACCTGGAAGAAGTGGCCCCCGGCGGCATTCTTATTTATGACTCAACCTGGCCTCGTGCTAAGCAACTCGACCGTGATGACATCACGATCATTGGTGTACCGCTGTCTAAGATGTGTAACGAGGCTTTCCCGGTAGCCCGTGCCCGCATTCTGATGAAGAACGTTGTGTACGTGGGTGTTGTCGCTGCACTACTGGATATTGATCTCGACATTATTCGTGGTTTGTTGAACGAGACTTTCGCCAAGAAAGCTAACCTGCTTGATGCCAACCAAATGGCCATCGATATGGGTTACAACTACGCCAAAGAACATTTCGAATGCCCGTTGCCATACACCGCCAGTTCAATTGAGCGCGAGGGCAAAGGCACTGACATCATGCTTGACGGTAATACCGCAAGTGGTCTTGGAGCTGTTTATGCCGGTGCAACTGTTTGTGCCTGGTATCCGATCACACCTTCTACCTCATTGATTGAGGGCTACAAGAAGTACTGTGAGATGACCCGTAAAGATCCTGAAACGGGTAAGAATAATTTCTGTATCGTGCAGGCCGAAGATGAATTGGCTGCCATTGGTATGGTTCTTGGTGCCGGTTGGAACGGCGCCCGAGCGTTTACTTCGACCTCCGGTCCCGGCGTTTCGCTAATGGGCGAATTCCTTGGCTACGGTTATTTCACCGAAATCCCGTCTGTACTCTTTAATGTGCAGCGTTGCGGTCCTTCAACAGGCATGCCTACACGCACGCAGCAGTCAGATATTCTGCCTTCTGCTTATGCGTCGCACGGTGATACGCGCCATGTGTGCCTGTTCCCGGCTGACCCTGAAGAATGTTTCTACCTGGGTGCCGAGTCCTTTGATCTGGCAGAACGTCTGCAGACTCCGATCATGGTGCTTAGTGATCTTGATATCGGTATGAATGACTGGATGTGTCCTGAATTGAAGTGGGACGAGAACTACCAGCCTGATCGCGGCAAAGTTTTCAGTAAAGAAGACCTTGAAGAGATGGAAGTATTCCATCGCTATCATGACGTTGATGGTGACGGTATTGCCGGCCGTACCCTGCCGGGCACTCACCCGAAAGGCGCGTACTTTACCCGTGGCTCTGGCCACAATATGTACGGCGCTTACACTGAAGATGCCGGTGAGTATCAGGAAGTTGTTGATCGTTTGCTGGTTAAATGGGAAACAGCTAAAGGTTTGGTACCCAAGCCTGTCGTTCGTGGCGAAGGCAATAGGATCGGCATTATTTCAATCGGCAGCTGTGATCATGCAGTTTGTGAAGCACAGGATATACTGGCTGCAGAAGGCACAAAGCTTGATTATCTGCGTGTTCGCGCATTCCCGTTTAATGATGATGTTCAGGACTTCCTGGACTCTCATGACCGTATTTATATTGTTGAGCAGAACCGTGATGCACAGCTGAAAAGCTTGCTGCGTCTGGAAGCAAAAGTTGCCGATGAAAAACTTTGCGCCGTTTTGCATTACAACGGCTTGCCAATGACGGCCGGTTTTGTTGTTGATGCGATTAACCAGGACCTCGCACGAGGTGAAGCAGCATGAGCTTTATAAAGAAACCAAAAGTACGCCATCCCGCGATGCCCAAGAATGATCTTGGGCTGACAGTGCGCGATTACGAAGGCGGTATGTCTACTCTGTGTGCCGGTTGCGGTCACGATTCGATTACCGGCGCATTGGTTCAGGCCGCTCATGAGTTGAGCATCCCGCCGCATGGCTTTGCCAAACTCAGTGGCATTGGTTGTTCTTCGAAAACGCCTGCTTATTTCCTCGGTGCTTCACATGGTTTTAACTCTTGCCACGGTCGTATGCCTTCAGTGGCAACCGGAGCGAATGCTGCCAACCGCAACCTGCACTACATCGGTGTGTCGGGCGACGGTGACTCGCTGTCTATCGGCTTCGGTCAGTTTGCTCACGCGATGCGTCGTAATGTGAACATGATTTATCTCGTTGAGAACAACGGGGTATACGGCCTGACTAAAGGTCAGTTCTCGGCTTCTGCAGACGTGGGTTCAAAAGCGAAGAAGGGTGAAGAAAACCTTCAGCCGCCTATCGATCCCTGTCAGGCTGCCTTGACGCTTGGTGCTACCTTTGTGGCGCGCAGTTTTTCTGGCGATAAAGAGCAGTTGGTGCCTTTGATTAAAGCCGGTTTGAAGCACAATGGCTTTGGCATGATTGACGTGATTTCTCCTTGCGTGACCTTCAATGATCATGTCGGCTCTACTAAGAGTTACGAGTACACGCGCCAGCACTTCCATAAAGCGATTCAGGCTGACTATGTGCCGCCTTCGCAGGAAATTAAGGCGCATTACAATGAAGGCGAAGCCATGCCTGTCGAAATGCACGATGGAAGTACCATTGTTCTGCGTAAAGTCGACAATCAGTACAACCCTACAGATAAAGCTGCTGCGGCAGCTTATCTGCGTGAGCGTCAGACAGCGGGTGAAATTACTACCGGATTGCTTTATATCGACGAATCTCAACCTGATATGCACGATCTGGCTGGCACATCTGAGGTCGCTATGTCACAGCTGCCTTATGAAAAGCTTAATCCGGGCGGTGACATGCTGAAGAAGATCCAGAGTCGTATGCGTTAAGCAGTTTGACGGGCGTACTTTCAGAACGGCTCCGGCTGCGTTATAAAGGTGACTTCGGTCACCTTTATTCGTTTTGGGGTTATTAACCGGGGGGCGATTGTTGCTCCTGAGTATGGGAATGTTATGAACAGATTTTGCTGCCGTTTTATTTTGATAAGTATTTTTTCCTTGGTGTTGTTTGCTTGCGGGCAGGCACCTGAGGTTTCACCGCAGACGCAGGTTACGGCTGATACACATGCTGGCGATAAGCCTGAGCCCACTCCCGTTGCTAGTGAGCCACCTGCCAAGAAGGTGATCACCAGCAGAATCGCTTACGGAGAAATTGACGATCAGAATTTGCACGGCTATTTGTCGATGCCCGCCGATGCAACCGGCTCGCTGCCAGGTTTGATCATTATTCATGAGTGGTGGGGATTGAATGACAATATAAAAGCGACTGCCGAGCGCTTGGCCGCCGAGGGTTACGTCACCCTTGCGGTTGATCTGTATAACGGTGAGGTTGCTGATACCGGCAAGCAGGCCATGAAACTTATGGAAGGCTTAAACACCGGCAAGGAAGCGGCCCTGTCTAATCTTGGTCAGGCATATAAGTATTTGAGTGCGACTGCAGATGCGCAGAAGATTGGTGTTGTCGGTTGGTGTCTTGGCGGACGTTGGTCTTTGCAAACAGCTTTGCTTTTGCCTGAAAAAATAGATGCCACCGTGATCTACTACGGGCAGCTTGAGACCGATAAGGACAAGCTCGCAACCCTGAATATGCCTATTCTGGGCTTGTTTGCCGGTGAGGACCCCGTGGTGCCGCGCGATTCTGTTGAAGCGTTTCGTAAAGGGCTGACTGAGTTAGGCAAGCCGGCCAACATTTATGTGTACGAAGATGCTAAGCATGCCTTCGCCAATCCGAGCGGCATGGCTTACGATGCCGAGGCTGCCGAGGATGCCTGGGCGAAAACGTTGGAGTTTTTAAGTAAGAATCTCTCGACCGGGCGTACTTACTAGCCTGAGTTGGTTTTACGTTTAGAAAAAGAAACGGCCCGCATAGCGGGCCGTTGGTTTTTGCGTTACTCGTGGGGGCGAGGAGCGCGAGGATGGCGAATGCCACCCGTCTGTTCGATCGCACCTGTGGGGGGAGGAGAGAGACTTATAAAAGTCGGGTGCGACCGAGAAGACTGTTAAAAATCGTTAAGTTAACCTCGTTTATGCATCTGCTCAGATGCCACTACAATGCGATCATCGCTGTGCAGTCGTACTGCCAGATCTACCGTGATCTCATTGTGGGTTGCCAGTGCGGCAGCATCAGCCTGTGATTTGAACGAGCGGCTGAGTGCTTCGTGACCGGATACCGAGATTTCTTCTGCAGGCGCCACAGTGAGCGTGTTTTGCACGGGTCGGCTGTTGGATTCACAAGCACAGCCGGCCAGAGTCGCAAATACGATTACTGCGAACGCCGCGATGTTGATGCCGAATCTGTTAGCCTGAGTTTTCATCTCTGTTACCTATTTAGTCCTTTTTTGCTTATTTGCAGACCGTCGAAACTATTTCTGCGGTCACCTTCTCTATTGCAGAAAACGTGCCAACTTTTGTTTTCTTTAAAAACAATGACTTAGCGATTATCAGTTGTTACGAAAAATCGTAAATAACGAAATGTCGTAGTAAGTTTTACGACTTTTCGTGTAAAATACGTTGTATGACAGCCCAAAGACTAAAAAAGCACCAGCGCCTGTTTCGAAACCTGCCGATTATTGCAGCGGTATTCGATGCCAGTGGGCGTTTTGTTGATGTCAGTGACGAGTGGACGGTAAGACTCGGGTACACGCGCGAGGAAATGGTGGGCAAGCGCCCCGAAGATATAGCCTCGAAAGAATCAGCTGAACAAATTAGCGAACAGCATCTGCCACGTTTTCGCCGGACCGGTAATCTGGATCTGGCAGTTGTCGAATTCCAGCGCAAAGACGGCAGCATGATGGAGTTACTGACGCGGGCGACTCAGCATCAGGACAACGACGACAACATCTACTCAATATTCTTATTTGTGGAAATGTCGAATCGCTCGCGTGCAGAGCGACGTTATCAGGCTTTGTACCAATCGACACCGGCGATGTTGCATACCATCGATGGCCAGGGCCGCATCAAGTACGTCAGTGACCACTGGCTAGAAAAGATGGGCTACGCCCGGGAAGATGTTATCGGGCGTAGCATTATTGATTTCATGTCATCTGCATCGCAGGAGAGCGTTCTTGGCGACGGTCTGCAAAACCTGATCGAAGCCGGCAATACCAAAAACGTGCCGCGGCAAATGCTCACCAGCAGCGGAGACGTGATGGATGTGCTGATGTCGGCATCGACTGAACGGGATCAGCGTGACCGTGTCTTCAGCGTGCTGGTGGCCAGTAAAGACATGACCGAGCGCAACCGCAATGAAGCCAAGTTACGTGAAGCCTACGGTGAGATTGCACGCCTTAAAGACGAACTCGAGAATGAGCGCGATTACCTCCGTGAAGAGGTAAACGTCTCAATGAACTTTGGCCGTATCATCGGTGAAAGTCCGGCCCTGGGCACAATGCTGGCGCGTATTGAGGCGGTCGCCGACACGCCGGCCAACGCACTGATAGTGGGTGAAACCGGCACCGGTAAAGAGTTAGTGGCCCACGCGATTCATGGCCGCAGTCGGCGTGCTGACGCGCCTTTAGTTAAAGTTAACTGCGCCTCTATCCCGGCGGAACTGTTTGAAAGTGAATTCTTTGGTCATGCAAAGGGTGCGTTTACCGGTGCCTATCGTGACCGCGTAGGCCGGTTTCAGTTGGCGGATGGCGGTACGATTTTTCTTGATGAGGTTGGCGAGATTCCCGTCGAACTGCAGGGTAAGTTGCTGCGTGTTTTGCAGGAAAAAGAATTTGAACGTGTTGGTGAGGATGTGACCCGTAGCGTCGATGTGAGGGTTATAGCGGCAACGAATCGGGACCTTGAAAAAGAGGTTGAAGCAGGGCGTTTCAGGGAAGATCTGTATTACCGTTTAAGCGTTTTACCCATCAGCGTGCCTCCATTGCGTAAGCGTGGCGATGATGTGCTGCAAATTGCTGTGCATTTTCTGGATTCGATTTGCCGGGAGTTTGGCCGCGAAGTCCCTCAGCTTACCCAGGCGCAAGCGGAAAGTATGTTGCGTTATGACTGGCCGGGTAATGTGCGGGAACTGAAAAATGTTATTGAACGTGCGCTCATTCTCTCACCGCCGGGCACGTTAAAACTCGATTTGCCACAGGGTGCGGCCGTGCCGGCCTTACACGAGCGCCGGGTTGTGCCGGGTGTAGGTAAGTCGACCAGAAGTTTTGTGACTGATGCAGAAATGAAAGAGCGCCAAAAGGACAACGTCAGAAAAGCGTTGGAGTTTGCGGATTGGCGGGTGTCCGGGAAGGGTGGCGCTGCAGAACTGCTGAACATGCGCCCCACCACGTTGACCGACAGAATGAAGTCCTTGGGTCTGGAGAAGCCGAGAGCGAGTTGATTGAGTGACCGGCTTCCGCCTTCTGACGGTTAGTGAACGGTGCCCCGAAGCTCGAGGCGCTGCATGATATCGGCTTCAATAGCGTTTATCTCGTGAAGCCGTTTGTAAACAGCGTCTTCATCGGCGTACTTGAGAAGCATGTGCACAAATACATGAGCGTGCTTTAGCTCGCTTTTGTAGAGCTGCGAATAAAACTCCTGTATTTCAGTATCGGGGTGCGCATCCGCGATTAACCCCAAACGCTCGGCGCTGCGGCCTTCGATGACAGAGGCAATCAGCATGCGGTCTATAAAGCGTTCTTCACGACCGTGCCGGGCATGCTTTAACAGCTCGGTAGCATAGTGATCCGAGGTGTCTTTCTGTAGCTTGAGACCACGTTTTTGCATGAGCTCATAAACGGCCTCAAAGTGCTCCAGCTCTTCCTTCGCAAGCTCGATGAGCTGCGGGATGATTTCCGTACGGTCCGGATATCGTACGACCAGACTCATGGCCAGAGCGCTGGCTTTGCGCTCGCAATTAGCATGGTCAGCAAGAAACACATCAAAGTTGTCCAGCGCGGTTTTGGTCCACGCTGCGGGGGTTGCTACCAGCAGGTCTATTGATTTTCTTGCCATTTCTAATGCCGCTTTGTCTCAGAGATTGCTGCCGGGTGTATGAGGCGGGAAGATTTTAAACTAATTCAGGCCACGCTCCGGAAAATAATCGCCCTGAAATGGTGCGTTGCTTCAGATGCGTTAGAATATCGGCTAGCGACTATGCACCGTGACGGTGCGGTACTTGAATACCCATTGAAAATAACCCCGGGGGTTTGAATGAAACTTGTTACAGCGATTATTAAGCCGTTTCGCCTGGATGACGTGCGTAATGCATTGTCTGAGATTGGTGTAAGCGGTATGACAGTGACCGAAGTTAAAGGCTTTGGTCGCCAGCGTGGTCATACTGAGTTGTATCGTGGCGCGGAGTATGTGGTCGACTTCCTGCCTAAGTCTAAAATTGAAATTGCCGTGGCCGACGACATGGTCGAGCAGGCACTGGAAGCGATTACCGGTGCGGCAAGAACCGGCAAAGTGGGCGACGGTAAGATCTTTGTGACTCCGATCGAGCAGGTGCTGCGTATTCGCACCGGCGAAGATGGCGACAACGCACTTTGAAGGGTAGCGACATGAAGAATGGATTAATGCGATGGCTTCTGCCGCTGACCATGCTGCTGCCTGCATTGGCTTCAGCCGATGAGATGAATTCCGGCGACACTGCATGGATGCTAACGGCAACTGCGTTGGTGCTATTTATGACGTTGCCTGGGCTGGCCTTGTTTTATGCCGGTTTGGTACGGGCAAAGAACGTTCTTTCCGTATTGATGCAGTGCTTTTCGATTGCGGCCCTGGCCTCAATTGTTTGGGTTGTTGCGGGATACAGTCTGGCTTTAACTGAAGGTTCCACCGGCTGGCTGGGTGGGTTTGATCGGGTCATGTTGAGCGGTCTTACGATCGACTCTATGTCCGGCACAATGCCTGAGTCGGTGTTTGTCATGTTTCAGATGACCTTCGCGATAATTACGCCCGCACTGATTATTGGTGGCTTTGCCGAGCGTATGCGCTTCTCGGCGATGATTGTTTTTAGCATGCTCTGGTTGCTACTGGTGTATGTGCCCGTTTGCTACTGGGTGTGGGGCGGTGGCTGGTTAGCCGAGATGGGCTTCCGTGATTTTGCCGGTGGTGCCGTGGTTCATATCAACGCAGGTGTTGCAGCGCTGGTTACAGCAGTGGTCTTAGGTAATCGCCGTGGCTTCCCTACGACACCGATGCCTCCGCATAACCTGCCGATGACCGTAACAGGTGCAGGCATGCTCTGGGTTGGCTGGTTCGGCTTCAATGCCGGGAGTGCCCTGGCTGCAGACGGTGCTGCAGGCATGGCAATGCTGGTTACTCATTTGGGTGCTGCGGCCGGCTGTGTGGCCTGGATGGCGATGGAGTGGATCCGTTTCGGCAAGCCCAGCGTACTGGGGATTGTGACAGGCATGGTTGCCGGGCTTGGTACGATTACACCAGCATCCGGTTTTGTAGGCCCTGCAGGTGCTTTGGTTATTGGTCTGAGCGCAGGTGTAGTTTGTTTCTGGGCGACTATGTTCCTGAAGCGTAAGCTGACTATTGATGATTCTCTGGATGTGATGCCGGTACATGGTGTTGGCGGCATTCTGGGTTTGGTTATGCTGGCATTCTTGTCGGATTCTCTCGGTGGACTTGGTCTGGATGAAGGTGTGACCGCTTCAGGTCAGCTCATGACACAGTTATGCGGTATCGGCGCTACTATTTTGTGGTGCGGTGTTGTCAGTTATGTGTTGTTGAAACTGATCGACCTGATGATTGGCCTGAGAGTGAATGAAGAAGAAGAGACTGAAGGTCTGGATATCGTGTTGCACGAAGAGCGCGGTTATAACCTGTAGTTGATAGATTCGCAGTCAGTTGACTGCTTGAGTAGAAGGGCAGGCCGAATGGTCTGCCCTTTTTTATTTGGTTTTTTTACCGGCTGCTTTTCTGTTGAGCAGGCGAAGGCCGAGCAAGGCCGTTAGTATCACCGCGTAAACTAGCGCATCTATGGTGTCCAGCTTGACCTGCCAGTAGTAATGCCAGACTGCAAGAATGCTTATGGCGTAGGTTAGCCGGTGTAGTTTCTTCCAGTTTTTGCCCAGCCGACGTTGCCAGTTGCTAGTGGATGTCACAGCCAGGGGTATAAGTAACATTAATGCGATCACGCCGATGGTTATAAACGGTCGCTTTATAATGTCTTCGACTATCGCGTCTGCATTGAGGCTTTGATCCAGGATCAGCCATGTCAGAAAGTGCAGGGCACAGTAGAAAAATGCATACAACCCGAGCATTCTCCTGAACGCCAGTGGCCATGGTTGCTTTATCAGCATGCGCAGTGGCGACATGGTCAGCGTAATGAGTAAAAACCGCAGCGCCCAGATACCGAAGAAATCCTGTATAGCTTCAATCGGATTCGCCCCGAGACCGGGACCGGCAAACTCAAAGACTCTTAAAAGCATCCACGCCAGCGGCAGCAACGCTGCTACAAATAAGGCAGGTTTGAGCACAAATCGTACTTGTTTGGCGGTGGGCTTCATTCGGGGGATTCTCTCAGAACCCCATGGCAAAGTGCCAGTGTGGCGACACTCAGAAGTTTCGCCTTAGATCCAGATCGCTATAGAGTCCGGCTACTTCTTCAGCATAGCCATTGAACATCAGAGTTTCATGCTTAGGGGCAAACAGCCCTTCACCAATTTTTCTTTCACGGGCCTGGCTCCAACGGGGGTGATCGACTTCCGGATTCACGTTGGCATAGAAACCGTACTCATTGGGCGCGGATGCTGACCAGCTGGTATATGGCTGCTGTTCTGTAAAGGAAATCCGCACTATTGATTTAATGCTTTTGAATCCGTACTTCCACGGCACGACCAGGCGCAATGGCGCACCATTTTGATTAGGGAGCTCTTTGCCATAGACACCGACTGCGAGGATCGACAGCGGGTGCATAGCTTCCGCCATGGTAAGACCTTCACGATAGGGCCAGTTCAGAATGGGGCGGTTTACACCGGGCATCTCTTCCGGACGGACTATCGTTTCAAAGCTTACGTATTTGGCACTGGAGGTTGGTTTGAAGCGCTTCAGTATGTCGCCCAATGGAATGCCAACCCATGGCACAACCATTGACCAGGCTTCCACGCAGCGCAGCCGGTAGATGCGCTCTTCGAGTGCATGTGGCGCAAGTATGTCTTCGAGAGTAAAGCTGCCGGTGATTTCGGCTTCGCCGTCAACTACGACATTCCATGGGCGTGGCTTGAAATTGCCGGAGTTAAGAGCAGGATCTTCTTTGCCGGTACCGAACTCATAGTAATTGTTGTACTCGGTAATGTCGGCATAACTGTTAGGGGTTTCATCAGTGCTGTAGGGGCTCTTTATCAGGTTGCCCATATCAAGCGCAGCAGCAGTGTTGGTGTTCGGTGTCTCTGTTTTTGCACAGGCGGTGTTGCCTAAAAGTGCGGCAGCACCCACGTAACCCAGACTGCGCAGCAGGTCGCGGCGCTCCCTGTAAATTTTCTCACTGGTGATTTCAGATGGCCGCGGTTCGTTACTGTTTTTCTTAATTAACACGTGTCACTCCTGCCGGATGCTTTCATGTTCGACCCACTGTAACCGCCAAAAAGTTCCGTGTAAGCAAAAATCAACATATAGTCGTGCTCTGTATAAGTATTCGGGAGCATGTTGTGCGAGTTGTGAAGTATCCGGTTTTTGTCCGGCCGGCGATGGTGCGTTTTGTATGTCTTGCCGTATCTGCTCTGATTCTGGCTGCTTGCGGTTCGCCGGACAGCAGCTCCGATGTCGTTTCAGGTCCCAAGGTGGTTGCTTTAACTGCTGCGGGCACAACTTTCCCCAATACTGCCGGTGAATCTCACTGGTTGCAGTTTGAGGCGCAGGCGAAAG
>Ga0070729_10001484_pt1 | contig 35584 bp, 37 predicted proteins | sample tdDd472_FD_66725 | JGI IMG/M metagenome (GOLD analysis project Ga0070729, IMG submission 66725) | Marine sediment microbial communities from the Atlantic coast under amendment with organic carbon and nitrate - tdDd47.2 | ecosystem: Environmental > Aquatic > Marine > Coastal > Sediment | place...
ACCTTCTCAAGAGGGTAATCCATGCGCTCGGCGATTTCTTCCGGGGAAGGATCACGCCCAAGCTCCTGTACAAGATAACGAGAGGTACGAATGAGCTTGTTGATGGTCTCGATCATGTGCACCGGAATACGAATAGTACGGGCCTGGTCGGCGATGGCACGTGTAATGGCCTGCCTGATCCACCAAGTTGCATATGTCGAGAATTTGTAACCACGTTGGTATTCGAATTTGTCCACAGCCTTCATCAGGCCGATGTTGCCCTCCTGGATGAGATCCAGAAACTGAAGCCCGCGGTTGGTGTATTTCTTGGCAATAGAGACGACGAGACGCAAGTTGGCGCGAATAAGTTCCTGCTTGGCTCGCATGGAGGACCGATTGCCGCTCTTGATGCGCCACAGCACTTCTTCCAGGTCGTGTACCGAATGGCAGCACTTGTCCTGGAGGCGATGCATGATTTCAAGCTTGCCTGCCAGCATTTCCTTGAAGGAAAAGAACTCTTCAACGGTCATTCCGAGAGTGTCTGCGGCTACAACCGGATTTACTTTGCGTTCATCGACATTCTTGAATAACTCTTCAATTTCGGTCTTGGTTTGACCGACTGAAAGAACATAAGCAGACAAATCGCGCTGACAGTTATGCATCTGCCTGACGTAATCGTTGACCGTCTCAATGATGCGATCAATGAGTGTCTTTTCGAGCTTGATGTCACGAAGCCTGTTAACCACTTCATCCTTATATTTAAGGATATCCTTTTGGACGCCGGTAACCCGGCGATCTGTCTGGGCACAGTAATCAAGCTTGTCGTATATTTTTCTTTTTTTCTTGTAGAGCTTCTTGACTTCATCGAGCAGGAAGATGACGCGCTGACGCTGGTTCATCTCGTCTTCGCTCGGGTCGTCTTCTTCGATGGTCTTGACCACATCTTTCAACTTGATGCGGCCTTCATTGAGATCCTCACCAACGCCGATGAGTTCTTCAACTGCCACAGGAACCTCAACCAGGGAATACAGAACGTCCATCTCGCCATTTTCAATCTTCTTGGCGATAACGACTTCACCTTCACGGTCAAGAAGGGACACAGCGCCCATTTCACGAAGATACATGCGCACAGGGTCAGTGCTCCTGGAAGCATAATCAGCGGAATCGTCACCCTTATCTTCGAGTTCCAATTCCTTATCAGGACTCATCTTCTTATGAGCTTCCTCGGAATCGACAATGGCAATATCCATCTGGTCGAAGATAGCATGAATTTCATCAAGCTGTTCCGGGGTGTTATAGTCAGAAGGCAGTGCCTTGCTTAACTCCTCATATGTCAGGAATCCTTTTTTCTTACCCTCAGCTATGAGAGTTTTTATCTGCTGGATTTCCTTAATGTTGCTCATCGTCCCTCCTGCGAGATTCTTTCGAGGCCAATAATTCTAGTGCTCGTTTGAAGTCGCCAACTTGTTGTGCCTGGCGTATGGCCTCTGTGAGCTCTTGTTCGTTCAACTTCTTTTGCCCAGATGTGATTTTCTCACAAATATGTTCCCATTCGTCCAGTAAATCACGTCCGGAAAGTATGTTCTCGCGCATTTCCTCACGACACTTGATGTAGAAGCTTTTCTCTTGTTCGTTCAGCAGACTCATAATCTGGCCTGGTTGCGTGGTGATAAGCTTCTCCCAAAATGCCCTCGCCCAATCGGTGCCGAGGATATGCCCAAAATCCCTTTCCGCCAGTGCCGGGATATAATCCGGATACTGAATCGGAAACATCAAAAAATACCGGTCGTCCTTGTCTTCCTTGCCAACGGCCATTACTGCCTGTTGCTGCTGTGAACTCTGACCCTGTCTGGGCTGACGTTGTGTGTTGCGCGGCGGTGATGTTACACCGGCATCGCGCCTGAAGTCAGCCTCTGACAATCCAAGTCCATTCGCTATACGTGGCAGGTAATAAGCCCGCAAGGAAGCGTCAGACAAATCCGACAAGAAATTTTTGGCCCATGCCATAATATCCCTGGGAGCAAATTCTTCTCGCAGGGTTTTCATACAGTAATCCAAACCATCCGGAGCCTCATTCATGCAGGCTTCGAACCCTTCCGTCCCTTTGGCTTGAAGCAGACTATCCACATCTTCGCCTTCCGGCATGAGGACAACCTTGCAGGCAACACCTTGTAACAGAATCATTCTGCTACTTTTTAGTGCGGCCTTGCGCCCTGCTCCATCACCATCAAATACCAAGTCAACGCGCGAACAAAACCCTGCCAACCGTTTGACCTGATCCGGTGTCAGGGCTGTGCCCAGAACGCCGCAGGAATCGGTGTAGCCGAACTGATGGAGCGATATGACATCCATATACCCTTCAGTCAAAATAGCCCGCTTGGTGCGAGTCATTGTAGACCTGGCCAGACTCAGCCCGTAAAGGTGATCACCCTTCTTATAAATGGGTGTATCTGAGCTGTTCAGGTACTTGGGTTCTCCATCAGTAATGATTCTGCCGCCAAAAGCAATAACCCGACCTGATAAATTTTGTATGGGAAAGATCAGTCTCCCACGGAACCTGTCGTATATATTCCCTTTTTCATTTTTAGATAAAAGTCCGGCTTCAACACCTTCTTCGGATGTTCTTCCTTTACTCTTAAGATGGTTATCCAAACCATGCCAATCGTCGGGGCTGTATCCAAGTTCAAATTTGTCAATGACTTCCTGCGTCATGCCTCGATTTATCAGGTATCGTTTGGCAGTATCTCCGGCAGCCATACGTAGATTGCGTTGAAACCAGGCGTTGGATTCATCATGCATGTTAAGAAGCAATTGTTTCCGGGCTTTACGCTCGGCGGCATGGGGATCATGGGGTACATGCGAAAGCTCAATCCCGGCCTCAGCGGCCAGTTGTTCCAGAGATTCTCTGAAATCAAGGCCGTTTATACGCGAATAAAAATCTATTACATCACCGGACGCCTGGCAGCCAAAACAGTAAAAGAACCCTTCATCGTCGTTAACCGACATGGACGGCTTGGTCTCCTGATGAAAAGGACAAGCCCCCATATACCGGCCAGAAACCGGTTTCAGGTCCACATATCGGCGCACTATGTCCGAAATGCTTATACGAGCCTTAACAGCTTCAACACCACTTCTGTCCACTAAGCCTCTCCGAGTCTAACCGACTACTTGAGTGTTACTACAGTCATTCCGTCCCCACCCCTGTCTTCAGGTGCCAGGGAAAAATTTTCTACAGCCGGATAATACTTGAGGAAGTCATGAACTTCACGCCTCAAAGCTCCGGTGCCACGCCCATGGACAATTTCCATCTTGCCAGCACCCTTACGTAAAGCACTATCCATAGCTCGTTCAAGTTCACTTATTGCGATGTCTGCCCGGTTGCCTCTGAGATCAACTTCAACAACCATGTCTGATGCGGCGACAGAAACAGATTTTGGCCCTTTGGACACAGCTTTCTGGGGCTTACCGACAGGTCCAAGGTGTTCAGCTTTGACCCACATGGCCACACCGCCGATATCAACTTTGGCCTGTTTTTTCCGCTCGTTGATTTCTATGACCGTGCCGGACTTATCCCAAGCCAAATACGATACTTTTTTGCCGGGGACAATGTCTGTGAAAGAAAAGGTTGAAACAACTTGCTTAGGTGCACCAAGTTCTTCAACTCGTTCACGGACTTGTGAAAGTTTTTTTCTAGTCTCTTTGCGACCGATCTTTTCAGCCTGCCACTCTTTTACAATAGTCTGGGCCTGAGTCTGCATTTCTTTCAGGAGAGCACCGCGCTCCTTTTCAAAAGAAACTTCAAGTTTGGCGCGTTTCTGTTCAAGTTTGGTCCGTTCGACTTCGACGGCTTCCAGTTCACTTTCGCGTTTAACCGCCATCTCATTTAGACGGTCCAGGATCGAAGAAGTGTCCGATCCATCCAGAAGCAGATACTTCTCGGCCCGTTCTAAAATATTGGCAGGCAAACCATGTTCTCTGGCAACATCAAGAGCGATGGAAGCTCCAACCTGATCATAAGCGAGTTTGTAGAGTGGTCTCTTGGTGCCAGGGTCAAAAAGCACACTGGCAGCTCGCACTGAATCGGCGGCCATGGCATATGCCTTTAGTGCTGGAAAATGGGTTGCGATGAATGTAGTAGCTTCCCGCTCAACAAGACTGTCTATGACCGCCTGCGCCAACGCAGCTCCCTGCGTAGGATCAGTCCCAGCTCCAAATTCATCAAGAATGAAAAGTGTTTGCTTGCCAACCTTCTCCCAGACCCTTTTCAGGTATTGAATCTGAGCAGTGAAAGTCGAGACATTTTCTTCCAGGCTCTGTTCATCACCCATAACAACGAAAATGTTGGTCCAAAGCGGCAGGCTGCTACCTTCGGCAACCGGAACCGGCAAACCGGAGAGTGCCATCAAGCCGATAAGCCCGACGGTCTTGAGACAGACTGTCTTTCCACCAGCATTACCGCCGCTGACAATCATCGCTTTTTGGCCGTCCAAAAGCGCAATACTGAGTGGCTGAACAGAATTATCAGCGAGGGCAAGAAGTGGATGTCGTGCTTTAATTAGGTTCGGAATGCCATTCTCTGTGACATCGACTGCCCGCCCATCATAAGCTTGCGCAAGTTTAACTTTGGCCATGAGAACATCGAGAGTCACAAGCCCCTGGTACGCCTCGAACACACCTTCCTGTTCTTGTCTAACAAGTTCAGTCAGGTATCTTAATATCTTATATTCTTCTTCACGTTCTTCGCGCTTGAGTTCCTGAAGGCGATTGTTTGTCTCTACAAGAAACATGGGCTCGAAATAACAAGTTTCACCAGTCTGAGAATAGTCGTGAATTATGCCCTTGGTCTTGTTCTTAAAATTTGCTTTGATCGGCATGACATAACGATCTGAGGAAACCGTCATGAACTCATCCTGCATTGCCTGGGTCATGTTCTGTTGAACGATGAACTCCTTGACCCGCTTGGTGCAACGTTGATGTATGGTGCGGATTTCCTGACGGACAGCTAGGAGATCTGGAGAACTACCATCCTTGATGCGTCCTTCCGGATCAAGGCAGCGCCCAATTCCAGAGACAGTCTTCTCGGGCCAAGCGTAGGCAAAAAGAGTCTCAACAAGAATATCCCACTCACGATCTTCGTATTTCTTGAGTGAATCACGAGCACTACGCGTTATATCGAGTACTGTTTTAAGAGCAAAGAGTGCATCCTGATCCAGAACACCCAAGGGGCTATCCAGATGAGGGAAAAGACCTGCAAGTTCAGGAAATGGGCTAAATTTAAAGTCTGATTCGCCAACCCAGGCAGCTGCTTGTTCAAAGAGAGTAGATGCACGATTTACATCTTCAAGCTTATCAAATGGGCTTATTGCAAGGCACGCAGAAGCACCCGGTTCGGACACGGCGAAACCGGATAATGCCCCGAGAATCTTGGGGAACTCCAATACGTGGAATGTTCTGGACTCCATTTGAGCCGTCTATGTTGGAAAGTTAGGAGAGCCTGGATTTAACCAGGGCGCTAGATTTCTTGCCGTCAACTTGACCCTTGTGAGCATTCAAGACTGCCTGCATCACCTTACCCATGTCCTGCAAACTGGAAGCTCCGATATCGGCGATAGCCTTATCAACAGCTGCTTCAAGTTCTTCGTCAGACAATTGTTGGGGAAGGTACGGCTCAAGTTCGATAAGTTCCTGAGCCTCGACCTGGGCAAGATCGTCCCTGCCGGCCTTGGTGTATTGATCGAAAGATTCTTTGCGCTGCTTAACCTGCTTTGCAATGAGATCAAGGACGGTCTCGTCTGAGATCTCGCCCTTTTCTTCGACCATACGGTTTTTAATGGCCGTCTTGAGGTGTCTCAAGACGGCCACTTTTACCGTCGATTTGGCCTTGTAGGCCTCGATGTAGTCTTTGTCTATTTTTTTGGACAGACTCATGTCTACATGTTGCGCATTTTACGCATTTTTTTAGCGAGCCTTTTCTTGGCTGCGGCTTTCTTTTTCTTTTTCATTACGCTGGGCTTTTCGTAATGCTGACGCTTTTTAAGCTCGGACAAAATACCGGCTTTCTCTACCTGCTTCTTGAAGCGACGCAGAGAAATGTCGAAGTTGTCATTTTCATCAAAGTAAACGCCGGGCAATTAAATCACCTCCTCGGTGAACTACCCGCTCTATTGGCGGGCTAGCGAAATAAGAAAGACTACATATACGTATAGGCATCGAATTGCAACCACAAACCCAATTCGAAGCTAAATAAAATATATAATAAGCTTACAACAAAAAAGCCTGTCGAGCAAAACTGCTCGACAGGCTTTTTTTATCGTATCAAATCAGTGACTAGTGATCGTCACACTTGGCGTCACACCAAGACTTGATGATTGTATATGTAAGGCCAATGCCGAGTACGGCTAAAACGACGTAAAGAACGCCGAAGAAGACGAAGTGATCGGGCATCCACCAGGGAAGATCCATAGGCAGGGGACTGTGAACGGTTTCACCGTGAATCATAGGAATTACTCCAAGCTACTTTACGGCTTCCTTGAGGATCTTGCCGGGACGGAATTTAACGACCTTAGTGGCCGGAATCTTGATCTCTGCACCAGTACGGGGGTTGCGACCAACGCGAGCTTTGCGCTGTTCAACAACGAAAGTACCGAAACCGGTCAAGGTCAACTTGCCTTCGCTTACCAGAGTGCCTTCAACGGCCTCAAGAAAAGCATTCAGGGCACGTTCAGCATTTGCTTTGGTCAGATTGGCCTTTTCCGCAATTTTGACAACCAACTCAGCCTTTGTCATCAGTCCATCCTCCTCAATAAAAGATGATTATCCTAACGTATCAGGTTAAAGTGCAGCCAGAGTGCAAAATGCACTCGCACTTTGTTTCCTTAACAACTCACCCCTAGGCCTTTAATTGAACTTTCGCCTTGTGTCTAGCCCGAGGACTGAAAAAAACGAAAAAACTGCGCCATATGGAGCTTCCGAGGCAATTTATGAATAATTAGTTTATGTCTAAAACCGGATTTTCGCCAACAAGTCAATAGGGGAATACCCCAAATGATGTGAAAAAATGCACTAAATACACTTAGACAGGCTCAAAAACTGTTCTGGGGTAAGGTTTTCCGGCCGAGCTTTAGGGCTAACCTCTTCTTTCTCAAACCACTGCTCCACTTCCGACGACCAATAGTTTTTCAGAATGGTTGAAATTTGCTTTCGTCTTTTCTGAAACAACAATTTTATTAAATTGGACAACCTCTGCGAATCAACTGGCCATTGCTCAACAGGCAAAGGCTTGAATCCAACCACGGCGGAATCTACTTTGGGTTGCGGGCGGAAAACAGTTGGAGGTACTTTAAAAAGGTATTTGGTCTCTGCAAAATTATTCACCCAGGCGGTTAGCCCACCATAGGCTTTATTATTCGGTTGAGCCGTCAATCTGTTTGCCACTTCGTGCTGGACCATAAATACGGCATGCTCAAGTGTTTTCACACTACTCACTATATCCCAGATGAGTTTTGAACCGACATTATATGGAAGATTACCAATTATCTTACAAGGGCCCGTGTCATTCAAGGATTCCCACGAGAACTTCAGGGCATCAGAGCGTACGACGTCCAAAGTCGGCCAATCTTCCTCAAGCCTGTCAGCCAGGTCGTAATCCATCTCTATTACGGTGAACTTTCTGGGAGATGCTTCAACTATGAACTCAGTGAGTGCTCCCTGTCCTGGACCTATTTCAATTATATAATCATCAGGGCCAAGGTTAATGGCATCCACAATTTTATGACAGATATTCTGATCAATCAGGAAGTTCTGCCCCAGGCTTTTTTTGGCCCGGTGTTTAGGTCGGTCATCTTGCATATCATAATCTCCGTGTGGGCAATCGATAGCTGATGCTATTGACCGTGGCAAGATTATTGACACCATATCGTTTGAAAACGTATGAGTCGTCGGTATTCATTAATAGGAGGATTTTATGAATTTGCGCGATTACATCCGAGATATCCAGGACTACCCCAAAGAGGGTATAGTTTTCTTTGACATCACCCCTATGCTCAGTGATCCCGAAGCATTCCGTCATGCAGTGGATAGCCTTGCTGAAAAGTTCAAGGACTGCGGGGCGACTAAAATTGTTGCAGCCGAAGCCAGAGGTTTCATTTTCGGAGCCCCTCTTGCCTATAAAATGGGCATTGGCTTCGTTCCTATCCGCAAGCCTGGGAAGCTGCCTTACAAAAGTTGCAGCATTACATACGACCTTGAGTATGGAACTGACACATTATGCATGCATGAAGATGCGGTAGAAAAAGGTGAGAAAGTACTGGTGATTGATGACCTGCTTGCTACCGGCGGCACAACCGATGGCATGTTGAAACTTGTAAACAACGCTGGCGCCGACATTGTTGGTTGCGGTTTTGTCATTCAACTCGGTTTCCTCGACGGAGACAAAGTCATGAAAGACGCCGGTCAGGATTATTCTTACCTTCTCGAAATTGACTAGCCAGGAAAACCATATGACCAAAATAGGTATTATCGGCGGCAGCGGCCTGGATAACCCGGATCTCCTGCAAAACGCCAAAGACATAGAAGTTGACACCCAATACGGTAAGCCTTCGGCTCCGCTCAAAGAAGGCACCATTGAAGGCAAAGATGTCGTCATCCTGGCCAGGCATGGTCGCGAACACACCATTCCGCCCACTTTCGTCAACTATCGGGCAAACATCCAGGCTTTGAAAGACGCCGGTTGTACAATGATCCTGGCGACCACGGCTTGTGGTTCTTTGCGAGAAGAAATCGACCGTGGACATCTTGTCATTCTTGACCAGTTCATCGACTTCACTCGCAGGCGCCCTGTCTCCTTTTACGAAGAATTCGATCCGCATGGTGCTGTTCATACTGGCATGGCCGATCCCTTTGACGAAAACTTGCGTTCACTGTTGAACGAGGCATGCAACACCTTGGACATAACTCACCATGAGGCAGGTACGGTTGTGACCATTGAAGGTTCCCGTTTCTCAACCAGAGCCGAATCCAACATGTTCCGCATGTGGGGCGCTGATATAATCAATATGAGTGTGGCTCCTGAATGCATTCTCGCCAACGAAGCAGGACTTCCTTACGCCGCTGTTGCCATGAGCACAGACTACGACTGCTGGAAAACCGATGAAGCCCCCGTGACCTGGGATGAAATTCTTGAAGTATTCAAAGGCAATGTGGAAAAAGTCACGTCATTGCTAACAGAAGTCATCAAAAACATTAAATAGTACCATCAATGCCACAGAATATAACAGTCACATCCGTTCCTGAAACGTGCGACCTGCTCGTACGGGCGGATGTGGCTGTCACCCAAGATATAGATCGAAGAGTCATCCATGACGTCGGCATTGCCATCTCCAATGGCTTGATTGCTGACGTTGGTAACTACGATGAACTCAGCAAGACTTACACTCCAGCCACCCGGCTGGATATGACCGGGAAAATGCTCATGCCCGGCCTGGTTAACGGTCATACCCATCTGCCCATGACCCTGTTTCGCGGGTTTGCTGACGACCTGCCGCTCATGGAATGGCTGGAAAATCATATCTGGCCGGTGGAATTTCAGATCACCGATGAATTTCTCGAAATAGGTGCCCGCCTTGGTTGTGCTGAACTTATCCGCACGGGTTGTACATCATTTCTCAATGGGTATTTCCATGAATATGTGACAGGAGAAGCTGCTTCCGATGCTGGATTGCGCGCAGTTTTGGGTGAAGGTTTTTTCAGCTTTCCGTCACCTCTTTTCCCTACGGCTGATGACTGCTGGCAGACAATCCGTGAATTGAATCAACGCTACAGCGATCAGCCCCGTATACGAACCGCAGTCACCCCTCACGCAGCGTTTACAGTCAATCCGGATGAGCTTGCGGCCAGCTTCGAACTGGCAACAGAACTGGACATACCCTGGCAGATTCATCTAGCTGAATCTCCAACGGAAACGGCTGTCTGTCTGGATAAGTACGGAAAGCGCCCCATCGACCTGCTCCATACTCACGACTTGCTGACCGAGCGTACAACCTTACACCATTGTGTGGACGTGACGGATGAAGAGATAGCCATCCTGGCCGAAACCGGTGTCAACGTCGTCCACAACCCTGCCTCGAACCTGAAACTTTGTTCCGGTATATCTCCGGTGCAGAAGATGCTCGACGCTGGAGTGAATGTCGGGCTCGGCACAGACGGTGCTTCGAGTAATAATCAACTCAATATGTTCCGGGATATGGCTCTTGCCGCCCTTGTAGGGAAAGTCAGACATGATGATGCTTCTGCTGTGAACGCACAAACAGCACTGGATATGGCTACCAGAAATTCCGCCCAATGTCTGGGATGGTCAGAACTGGGACGCATTGAAATTGGCTGCCCTGCTGACATGATAGCGCTGGATCTTTCAACCCCCAATTTAATGCCTGCCTACAACCATATCTCCCATGCAGTCTATGGCGCGACAGGCATGGAAGTGTGCATGACAATGGTTGCCGGAGAAATTCTCTACTTGTACGGAGATTTCAGGACCATGGACGTAAAAGCGTTGCAGGCTGAGGCTTTGCGGGCTTCCAAGTGGGTTCTTTCCAAAGCAAAAAAATAAAAAAATACGGCAAAAAACTTGACAACACCCACTCTGGGTGCATATCGAATTCTGCTCTTGCATAAATTTAAATTTTATATGCCGCTAGCATCCTGTGAGCCGCATTATTTTTAGGAGGAAGGCATAACATGGCTAAGAAGAAAACCGTTTCCCTTGAAGGCGCTGTAATGACCGATGCTGGTCTGTCTTATAAGGGTACCATCATGGAATCTATTGTTGAGCAATGTGAAGGCTGCGAACGCATCGTCGCTGTTGAAGAGGCAAAATACTGCCCCACATACGCCCAGCCCCAGATTAAGTGGTCTAAAGGCGTTTGCAATTTCGCCACCCACGCCCGCGCAGAGGTCGACAAGGCCGGCAAGGTCAAGGTCAACCCGCTCAAAGCTTCCAAGCGCGCTGCACGCGGCCGCTAAGCAACCGAGAATCAAAAAAGGCGGGGCTTGTCCCCGCCTTTTTTTGTTTAGTACGGAACACTTTTGCGCTATGTATTAGTGAATCTAACCGGAGGATTCATGGACGCTCTTTTTTCCACCCTCGATCAGCAGTCTGAAACTGTCGTTGATCTTCAGACAAAGCTCACTGCCATTCCAGCCCTTGGCCCAAAGAACGGTGGAGACGGTGAAAAGGAGAAGGCAGATTTCCTGATTGGGCATCTCAAGTCCATGGGCATTGAAGACATTCGTGAATTCAAAGCTCCAGCCAGCGATGTGCCATGCGGATACCGTCCCAGCATTGCAGCAGTAATCCCCGGCAAGAACACCGATAAAACCCTGTGGGTGATTTCTCATATAGATATTGTCCCGCCTGGAGATCTGGAGTTATGGAAATCTGATCCATACATTCTGGTTCGTGATGGCGATACGCTTATAGGGCGTGGCGTGGAAGACAATCAGCAAGGCATTGTCTCTTCCCTTCTCACTGCTCAGGCACTCATCGATCATGATATTACCCCTGAAATCAATTACGGCATGCTCTTCGTTGCAGACGAGGAAACCGGAAGCACATTCGGTCTTGACTATCTCGTCCAGCAGCATGAAGAAATATTCAAGAAAAGTGATCTGTTTCTTATTCCTGACTTTGGTGAACCCAAATCTGAGATGGTTGAAGTCGCAGAAAAATCAATGTTCTGGCTCAAGATCACCCTTGAAGGCAAACAATGCCATGCTTCAACTCCTGACCAGGGATTGAACACCCTTGTGCCTACCGCCGATTTCATCCTTAGAATCAAGAAACTGGAAGAAATTTTCGACGCGGAAAATCCGATTTATGATCCGTCCCGTTCGACATTTGAACCGACGAAGAAAGAAGCAAACGTGGAAAACGTGAATACCATCCCCGGTCGTGATGTTTTCCATGTGGATTCCCGCGTTCTGCCGGAATACGAACTTGACGAAGTACTCGACAAGATCAAGGAATTCGGTGCAGAAGTTGAAGAAGAATACGGTGTTGCCATTTCGTACGAGACGACCATGTATGAGCAGGCTGCTCCCTCGACACCTTCAGACAGCGAAATAGCACTCAAGGTCATGCAGAGCGTCAAGAAGGTCTACAACAACACCCCGCGCACTGTAGGCGTTGGCGGTGGTACTGTGGCCGCATTTCTGAGACGTAAGGGTTACCAGGCTGTGGTTTGGGCCACTCTTAACCATAATGCTCACCAACCAAATGAGTGGGCATCCATCAAGAACACCATCGGCGACGCCAAAGTCATCGCTGACATGCTCTTGTCATAAGACTTGGAAAACCGGAGCGCTCATGCAGCGTAAAGCCCCCTTTCCCGATCAATTCGACCTTATTGTCGTTGGCGCAGGCCATGCAGGTTGCGAAGCCGCCATGGCTGCCGCACGACTTGGTCTCAACACACTACTGTTAACAATCAATGCCGATCGCATCGGCCATTTGTCCTGCAATCCTGCCATCGGCGGATTAGCCAAGGGGCATATGGTCAAGGAGATTGACGCTCTCGGTGGCATGATGGGCCTCTGGGCTGACGCTGCGGGCATCCAGTTCCGCATCCTCAACACCCGCAAGGGCCCCGCTGTACGCTCCAGTCGTGCGCAAATTGACCGCACCGAATACATGCGTGTGGTTCAAAAATCCATTTTTTCCCAAGATAAGCTGTGGGTGTTCCAGGACACAGTTGATACTGTCATGACAGAAAACGGTCGGGCTTGCGGTGTCAAAACAGAACTCGGAGAAATAATCCGATCAAAGACCGTGTTGCTCACCACTGGCACATTCCTTCGGGGCTTAATACATGTCGGCTTAGATAATTTCAGCGGCGGACGCCTTGGCGATCCCGCTTCAAACTCACTGTCCGACAGCCTGCGAGAGATCGGTCTCGAGCTTGGACGCCTCAAGACAGGCACCACTCCTCGCCTTCTCAAGGACTCCATAAATTTCGACAAGATGTCCATACAACCGGGTGACGATCCGCCTATCCCATTCAGTTTTCGGAACAAGACCGTCCCGATGCCGCAGGTTCCCTGTTATCTGACCTACACCAACCCGGATGCACATGAAGCAATCCGTTCCGGGTTTGATCGCTCTCCAATGTTTACAGGCGTCATAGAGGGAACCGGTGCGCGCTACTGTCCTTCCATCGAGGACAAGGTTGCACGTTTCCCCGAGAAGGACCGGCACCAGGTGTTTATTGAGCCAGAAGGACTCGATCATCCCGAAATGTATCCGAGCGGCATTCCGACCAGTCTGCCTTTTGATGTTCAAAAGAAGATGATCGCTGCAATTGAAGGCTTGGAGAATGCTCAGATCGTCCGTCCCGGTTATGCCATTGAATATGATTATTCTCAGCCCACGCAACTCAAGCCAACCCTTGAAACCAAAATTCTTCCGGGCCTCTTCCTTGCCGGTCAGATCAATGGCACATCCGGCTATGAAGAGGCTGCTGCCCAAGGTCTTTGGGCTTCTCTCAACGCTTGTGCCCAGCTTCAGGGGCGCGATCCGTTCCTGCTCTCACGAGACCAAGCTTACATGGCTGTTCTTGTTGACGATCTTGTCACAAAAGGAACTAACGAACCTTATCGCATGTTTACCTCCAGAGCCGAACACAGGTTACTTTTACGAGAAGGAAATGCAGACGAAAGGTTAACATCCATAGGTCGGGATTTCGGTCTTGTCGACGACGATCATTGGGCGCTGTTCACTGATAAGCAAAAACAGTTGCAGTCCCTCGTTGACGCCATGCATTCGATTCGTATCAAACCTGATGCTGCTACTAGGGAAACGATAAACGAAATAGGTGCTTCCGTTCCCGGAAAGGCCGTCGAACTGGCAGCCCTTCTACGGCAACCCCATATGATTATCGAAAAGTTGGCAGTCTTTCATCCACCGATATCCGACATTGACGAAACCATCCTTCGTGAAGCTGAAACCCAGGTTAGGTATGAAGGCTATCTGAAAAAACAGGAAGAGTTGGTAGCAAAGTCCAAGTCCCTGGAAAGTATGGCATTGCCGGAGGACATCGATTATTCAAGTGTATTCGGACTAACCAGCGAAGTCGTAGAAAAACTGACAAGCGTACAGCCCATGACACTTGGACAGGCAGGAAGAATTTCCGGCATCACTCCCGCCGCCCTCTCTTGTTTGGAAATCCATTTAAAAAAATTAGGGTTGTTGTAAAACAATCACACTGGTCTCAGTATTGACACCAGGTACCACTCTGACTAAATATATAATAAGATTGAGCCTGCACTCATGCGGGAGACCCCTTACGAGAGGGAAACTACTATAAACCATATTGAAGGAGTCTGATCTTGGACGAAGGATCCGACAGTCGATTTACCAACATCTTCAAAAAAATATTCGGTACCAACGGCCAGCAGATAGAAGAACATATTCTTGAAGCCAGAGCTGAGGGTGAAATTGATCGCGATGAAGTTTCCATGCTTCTCAACATTCTTGAACTTGATGAGAAGCAGGTTACTGAAATCATGGTTCCGCGCACCGACATGGTCTGTGCCGACTCGAAGAGTTCCGTGCAAGACGTTGCAGACATCATCGCCAACCAAGGCGCGCACTCCCGTATTCCCATTTTTATGGACACCAAGGACCACATATTAGGTGTGGTGCATGCAAAAGACCTCCTCACCCCCCTTCTTGAGGGAGAAGTCGACAAACCTGTAGTCGACCTCATCCGCCCTCCCTTCTTTGTGCCTGAAAACGTTTGCCTAGACGATGTTCTGTCCGCATTCAAAAGAGAAAAACTGCACATGGCAATTGTTCAGGATGAATATGGCGGGACATCTGGCATGGTGACCATGGAAGACGTTCTGGAAGAAATCGTCGGCGAAATTGCTGATGAATACGACCAGGAACGCCCCGATGAAATACAGGAGCTATCAGACGGTTCATTTATCGTTTCCGGCCGTGTCCCTTTGGATGAGGTCTGCGAAAAGTGTTCTCTGGAGCTTGAAAGTGAAGAAGTCGACTCTATCGGTGGTTTTCTGGCTGCAATGGCTGGCCGCATCCCGGATGAAGGAGAGTTCTATACTTTCGACAACAGGCGTTTCACAATTCTTGAAGCCGATGAACGCCAAGTCTGGTCAATCAAGATAGAACCACTTGGGCTAGAGTAAACAGTGCTCAACCTCGTACTTCTTGCTACCTTCGGAGCCTGGCTCGGATTTGCCAACCCTCTGTTCCATTTCCCGCTAGCTGCACTGGCCTTTCCCCTGGGACTTGCCTGGATCGGACTTCGCGCAACATCGGGTATAAATGCATTTAAATTCGGCTGGCTGGCAGGACTGCTGTCCGCCACAGGCTTATATTACTGGATGGTTATACCCGTTCAGACATATGGCGGCCTCCCCTGGTTCATCGCCTTGCCTTGTCCGGTCCTTTTGGCCGCTTTCATGAGCATATATTACGGATTATTCTCTCTGGGCATGTACTACGCTGGCAGACAAATTACAGGCATCCCGCTGTGCATCCTGGCGGGTCTTTCCTGGGCTTCCATGGAAATGCTCATGGGAACCATTCTGTCTGGTTTTCCATGGATTAATCTGGCCTCAGCCTTTGCTCCATGGCCTTTTGCCATTCAAGGAGCATCTGTTATCGGCTCTTATGGATTATCAGGCATATTAGCTACATTGGCTATCGCGTGCCTGTTATATAGTACCTACAGAAGCACATTGTGGCTCTCTGTCGGACTCATTGTTATACTGACAGGTTTTGGTTTTTATCGAGGTCTCACATTTGATACAGGGATTCCTGATTATACAGTCTCCATCGCTCAGGGCAATGTGGACCAAGGTATGAAATGGATACCCAAATATCAGGCACAGACAATCAAGAAATACGTCAAGATCACACTTGATGCCATTTCGAAACACAAACCCAAAGTTGTCATTTGGCCAGAAACGGCCATGCCTTTCTATCTTCAGGATGAATCCCCCTTCCGCAAGGCTGTTCAGATACTTGCTCAGGATAGCAAAACCAGTATTATTACAGGTTCGCCAGCCTATCGCATTACAGACAAGAAAACCAATAAGTACGTACTGTTCAACAGAGCGTGGCTGATGGATGAAACGGGCCGCACTGTCCAGTCCTATGACAAGGAACACTTGGTACCATTTGGCGAATATATGCCTCTTGAAGAATGGATGCCTTTTGAGAAACTGGTCCAGGCCGCAGGCAACTTCGCACCAGGGGAAGACAATAAACCTCTCGTTCTTAATGGCGTTGCCCTCGGTATGCTCATTTGTTATGAAGCCATATTCCCGGAGCTTGCACAAAAGCAGGTTGAACGTGGCGCCAATGCATTATTGAATATTAGCAATGACGCATGGTTCGGAGACACATCTGCCCCAAAGCAACATCTCAACCTCTCTATTATGCGTGCTGTCGAACAAGGCCGCTGGCTGGTGCGTTGTACCAATACTGGTATTTCTGCCTTTGTTGATCCTGTCGGTCGCATTACAGCACTTGGAACTCAATTCCAGGCAGAAAGCCTGAGCGCGAAAATCGCGCCGCTAGAAACAAAGACCATATACCATAGAATCTTCCCATGGCTGGGTATTTTGGTTTATATCATGACCTTCGCAGGGTTTGCCTGGATCGGATATACTGCCAGACAAAAGAAATAAGGAATCTCTCAATAATGCTTGAATACCCGGAATTAAAAGCTGCATCCGCAGAACTCCTTGAGAAGTTTGAGACCCTCTGGGGGCGTCTTTGACTACGCGGAGACCAAACAGCGGCTTGATGAAATAGAAAAAGATCTTTCCAAGCCAGGTGCATGGGACAAACCCGATGCACTGACCCCTATTCTCAAGGAAAAAAGTCAACTTTCCACCAAGCTCGGTATGTATGATGGCCTGTCCGAGGCAAAAAGCGATCTTGATGAATGGCTTGAACTGGCCAAGGAAGACCCTGAAGAAGAGGCTCTGACGGCTCTCCAAGCCCAAGTTGGAGTTTTCCGGGAAAGGCTTGGTACTACTGAATTGGCAACCATGTTCGCCTTCGAGCATGATAAAAATGACGCCATCTTGGAAATTCACCCGGGTGCTGGCGGTGTCGAATCCCAGGACTGGGCAGAGATGCTGCTTCGCATGTACAATCGCTATGCCGAACGTAAAGGATTTAAGGTCAGCCAACTGGACTTCCAGCCTGGCGATGAAGCCGGAATCAAGAGTGTCACCCTTCAGATTGAAGGACTGTACGCATACGGCCTGCTCAAAGGTGAGGCAGGTGTCCACCGATTGATTCGTATATCTCCTTTTGATTCATCCGGCAGAAGGCATACCTCTTTTGCATCTGTTGACGTCTACCCTGACATGGACGATGATATTGAAATTGATCTCAAGGATGAAGATATTCGTGTCGACACTTTTCGCGCAAGTGGCCCTGGAGGCCAAAGCGTAAACAAAACCAGTTCCGCCATTCGCGTTACCCATATTCCCACAGGGATAGTAGCTCAATGTCAGAACGAAAAATCTCAGCATAGAAACAAGACAACTGCCATGCGCCTCCTCAAGGCCCGACTCTATGAAGTGGAGCTCAAAAAGATCGAGGAAAGCCGCAGGCAGGATTATCAGGCTAAGGAAGCCATCGCCTGGGGAAGCCAGATTCGCACTTACACCTTGCAGCCGTATCGATTGGTCAAGGATCATCGGTCAAACTGCGAGAATGGCAATGTGGATTCTTTCCTGGACGGGGATTTGGATGAAATGATTCGAAACCACCTATTATATATCCATGCCCAAGGAAAAAAAGATTAAATTCCCAGAAAACGAACTCGCCTCGGAACTTTCAGTTCTCCAGGAAGAGTTGTGCGGCTATTCCAAAGCCTGCGGAAATTCGATGGATGCCTCTGAAGCATTTTGGGTTTTCAGGCTTTTTCAAGGGGTAACACCCGATGAATGGGAATCACTATCGTCCAAGCACGATTTTAACCAATGGTTGACCCTTCCCATCAACGGCGATGCTTTTCCCCATCTCAAAAGATTTCAGGATACCTTGGAACGGCTGGCCTACCAAACAGAGCATGACGCCCTCACTGGCCTCGCCAATCGCCGCGCCTTCGACCGTATCCTTGATATTGAAATTGAGCGCTCAAAAAGAGCCAAGACACCGCTGTCACTGGTTATTTTTGATCTGGATAATTTCAAAAAAGTCAACGACACCTATGGACACCCCAAGGGTGACGAGGTTCTGGCCGGGTTTGCCAATCAGCTCCAGGCTACGACCAGACGCTATGACCTGGCTGCCCGATTCGGCGGTGAAGAGTTCGCCCTGATCATGGCTGGTTCTGGTGTGGTCAAGGCTCAAAGGCTGCTGAACAGACTCCTCAGTGAATTCAGACAGATTGATTTTAAGGTGCCAGACAGTGACGAGACATTCAACGTCACCTGTTCGGCCGGACTAACCTGCTACAAGGGGTCCATAGATATTTCTGATAAGGAACTGCTCGAACTGGCTGATGAGGCCTTATACGACGCCAAGAATTCCGGAAAAGATCAGGTAAAGGTATCCAAGCTGCCGTTTGTAGATAACGTGCCCAAGGAAACTCTGGTCCATGCCAACGAAAAGCAATTCCTGTTCGGCGGGAAATAACGGAGACAGGATATGAATCATAACAATACTTTAAGTCTCGCCATCATGAGTGGTAAGGGCGGCGTCGGTAAAACGAACATCGTTCTCAATCTAGGGTACGCTCTGCATTATGCGGAAATGACATCTCTACTCATGGACTGCGACCTTGGGCTCGCGAACCTTGATGTTCTTCTTGGTATTTCACCTGAGCGCAATCTGCATGATCTCCTGCAAACAGGCGTTGATGCAAAAGATATAGTTGCTCCCATTGAAAATGGGTTCGACATGCTCCCGGCCACAAGCGGTGTGCCAGAACTCGTCGAAATGGACGAGGATATGCAGGACATCCTTTTCAAGAAGCTGGTCATGTTGGCTGGAGAGTATGATTACCTCATGCTCGATCTGGGCGCAGGAATCAGCCATACGGTCCTGTCTTTTGCAACTCTCAGCCAACTAAGAATCGTGGTCGTCACTCCCGAACCGACGTCTTTGACTGACAGTTATGCGATGATTAAGGTCCTCGCCACACAGCATGAAGTGAAAGATTTCCTTGTGTTGGTAAACCAGGCCACATCAGCTGGTGAAGCTAAGCAAACTTTCGACAGATTAGCTGCTGCATGCAAAAACTTTTTAAATATTGACCTGATGAACCTCGGTTTTATCCATCAGGACCGAACTCTCGTAGAATCTGTTCGGCGCCAGATCCCTTTGATGAAGTTTGCCCCGGAAGCCCCGGCTAGCAAGGATATTAAGGCGCTCGCCAAGAAGATAATCCGATATCGCGAAGATAATAAAGACCGAATTGCAGGCCGCCCCATCCTGAAAGATTTTCCTTCTATGTGAAAAATTAAATAAGGGGTTGACGAAAAGAGTTATTTTTCGGCATAGTTAGTGAGAATTTTGGAACAGATTTAGTTTTTTGTTTCCTCACAAGGCTGACTTTTCGGCCTGTGACCAACTCAATGTTTCAGGGGGAACCCATGAATAAGAGCGAATTGATCAAGGCTCTGTCGGAACAGAAGAAAATGCACGTTGACGAAGCCACCAAAGTGGTCGGAGCCTTCGTTGATTCCGTAAAGGAAGCCCTTCTTCGCGGAGACCGTGTCGAAATCAGAGGTTTTGGTAGCTTCAAAATCAAAGATTATGAAGGCTACACCGGGCGTAATCCCAAGACAGGAACTGTCGTACAGGTTAAGCCTAAAAAACTTCCCTTCTTCCGCCCTGGTAAAGAGCTGAAAGAATTTATCAACGATTAGGATGCGAAGGTTAACATACTGCCTGCTTATAGCGGCCAGTCTGATTTTTGTTGATTTTGCGCAAGCAAAACAACCTGTCCTGACCATCCTGTATACGTCGAATACGTATGGCACGGTGCGGCCATGCCCTTCCTGAGGTGGTAAGACCCTCGGAGGGGTGGCCCGGCGGGCCACGTATTTTTTTGACGTTCACAAAACTGATGCACCGCGTCTGTTGGTGTCCGGCGGATGGGAATTCATGCGTCCAAAAGGCGAAGAACCTGCCCCAGAGGTCTTAAACGGCCTTGCCAAAGCATTTGATTTAATGAAATATGACGTCGGTCTGCTAGCGCAGGGCGAAGCTGAGGTTTTACAGTTTGCTGGAGTAGATACAGAAAACTGGTTAAAGACAGCAGCCGAAGCTCCCTACACTATTATTGAAACCAGTAATGGCGACAAGATCGGTTTTTTACGGTTCCCATCTCTTCCAGCAGGAGATGATATGCCGTCAACTAATCTGATCAAAAAAATATCGAAAGCCGTCAAAAAAGAACGCGAGAATGTTCGCTTACTTATTGGCCTTTCAGACTGGGGATGGGTCGGCGAACGAGAATACCTGGCCCAGAATCCGGACTTCGTACCCGATTTTCTATTTGGCAGCGGACGTGGTTCCGGTGTAAATGGTCGTATAGAGGCTGACGGACGATGTGCATGGGTTCGTCCTTATGACAAAGGACGAACAGTGAGTGAAGTCCAGGTATATGCCTGGCCAAGTCGCACAAAATCGTTCGAATGGAAAGAACCTGACAATATCAAAAGTCTTTCCACAGGACTCGGCGACCAATACCACGACAATCCGGCCGTGGGCGCAATCCTCCAATAAGGGCGCCACACGCCCTGGATATATACACTTAGGAGGAGATGACTATGGAATTAAGAGGAGCTTTCACTGCTCTATCAACCCCGTTCAGAAACGGGGAAGTCGACGAACCAACCTTTCGTGAGTTCATCGAATGGCAAATTGAGCAGGGCATCAACGGTTTAGTACCGTGTGGAACAACTGGTGAAGCAGCAACCATGACTCATGAAGAGCAAGGGCGCGTCATCAAAATCTGCGTGGAACAGGCCAAGGGCCGTGTACCGGTTGTTGCCGGTGCTGGCTCAAACAGCACTAAAGAAGCCGTTGAACTGACCAAGATGGCCAAATCCGCTGGAGCTGATGCAGCACTGCTGATTACGCCCTACTACAATAAACCGACACCTGAAGGCCTTATTGCCCATTTCAAGGCAATCGCAGCCGATGCTTCCATGCCTTTCGTTGTTTACAACGTGCCGGGACGCACTGGCCTGAACCTTCTGCCTTCTGACTTGAAACGGATCATGGACGAAGTCCCTGAAGTCATTGGCATCAAGGAAGCCACAGGCAACTTGAATCAGGTTGCTCAGGTTATTGAGTATTGCGGAAAAGATTTTCAACTGTTGTCCGGTGACGATTTCACTGTCCTCCCCCTTCTCTCAGTAGGTGGCAGAGGCGTAATTTCCGTTATCTCCAACATCATGCCCAAGGCCATGAGCGATATGTGCAAGGCTTTCATGGACAAAGATCATGAGACAGCTTTGGACCTCAGTCTGAAAATGGCCGCTGTTAATCGCGCCATGTTCTTGGAAACCAATCCGATCCCCGTAAAAACATCACTGCAAATGATGGGCATTTTCCCGACAGCCGAATTCAGGCTGCCTATTGTTCCTCTGCTTGATGAGAACAAACCCAAACTTGAAAAAGTACTTAAAACCGCTGGCATATTGTAAATAACAAAGCCTCTACCGTATGGTAGGGGCTTTTTGATTGAGTCATCTCCCAAAAGAGGCGATCTTCGGATCGCCTCTTTTGTTATATGCATCAAATTATGGACGCAGAAAAGCCCGGTACGGACAATCCGCACCGGGCTGACTTTGCGCTATAAATCAGATCGCTTCAACCTAGCCTTCGAAGGCCTTGATGAAGTTGGGAGCAACCTGTTTCTTGCGGCTCATTACGCCGTCAAGGTAAACGGAAGTGCCTTCCGGAGCGATACCGAAAGCTTTCTCAACGACAGAAGCGTCGTCAGAAGCGATGAGCATCTCGGAGCCTTCTTTCATGATGTCGGTCAGGAGCAGGAAGACGGAGTGACGACCGTCAGCCTTGACCTTTTCGATCTCAGCCTGAAGAGCTTCCTTGTGAGCGTCAAGCATGGACAGGTCGACAACTTCGAGCTGGCCAATGCCAACTTTGTTGCCAGCCATGTCGAAATCCTTGTAATCACGGAAGACCAGCTCGTTGGGTGTAGCACCGTCAACAGCAGACTTGACCTTGAACATTTCCATGCCCAGAGCCATGACGTCGGAAACACCAGCAATTTTAGCCAGAGCTTCGACAGCTTCTTTATCAGCGTCGGTGGTTGTGACGGACTTGAACATGACGGTGTCGCTCAGGATGGCGCACAGCAGGATACCGGCAACGTTGGCGGGCATCTCGACATTGTAGAAGTCGTACATGTTCTTCAGAACAGTACCAGTACAACCTGCAGGCCAGACCCACATTTCCAGCGGACCGGAAGTGGTGATGTCGCCCAGCTTATGGTGATCGACGACAGCGACGAGCTCGCCCTTATCCAGGTTGTCGATGGTCTGAGAAATGTCAGTGTGGTCGACGAGGATGATCTGCTGATCAGTAGCATCGGTCACGATTTTGGGAGCGGAGAAGCCGAACTTCTCAAGAACAAATGCGGTCTCAGGGGCGATTTCGCCCTGAGAAATAGCCTCAGCAGCCATGCCACGCTTGGTGTACAGGTCTGCAGCAGCAATCGCGGAAGCGATGGTGTCAGTATCAGGGTTTTTGTGTCCAACTACCAAAATAGCCATATCTAAATCCTCCTAATTAAATGAATCCTGTGTCCAGGAAAATGTGCCTTTGAAATAGAATGTGCCGAATATCACAATCTTCATCGACTGCCAAGCTAAAAGCGGCTCCAAAGAGTGAAAAGCACGAAAATGGAGATCCCTGTGGCGAGAACTGCGTAAGCACGCTTCAGACGAAGAGCCATTAGTCCCCCAAGAGTAGCTGCAACCCATAAATGGGCCCATGTAATATCAATGGAGGCCAACAAGCCTGGATACAAGCTGAATAGTGCCTGAAAGGCATATTTAAGGAAAAGAATGGCAATATAAAAAGTTATCCACGAAAGAACAAACGTGCGGGTCAAAGATCTCAGTATAAGTGAACCAGGTAAATTTGGGAATTCCGGATTTCTAACCCAGGTAAGAAGTTTATTATAACTACCCCGCTCCTGCTCACGAATAGCTCCTTCTACCTTGGTCCCTAGCCACGCAAGAGGCATGCTGGCAAACAACACACCCATTATCCGAGCGGGATGATCCAATCCGAAATAGGTCGTAAGTGCAAGGGCTGAAAAAGTCGCTGCAGTAAGGTGTGGAGGGATAAATGTGCCGACAGGGATAAGGTCGAGCCAAAAAAGCTCAAAGAAAATAGCGACATACAGACTTGTAGTGTAATCGCCGGTAAATGCTCCCCAAAAAAGGCCGACGACGAGTGGACGCTCAAGTAATCCTATGCTGACCGAATATCTGAAGAGGGAAAACAGGGCAAAAAAAAAGCGACCAGTGCGAACCAGGAAAAGGGGTTATTTATTAACATAGATTAAAACCTCACCTGAACAGGATCATTGGGTACACATCTGAAATCAAGTTCAACACCTTTTCTGAACAGTTGCCTGAGGCAACTCTCATCTTCGTCTGAAAGAGCCACACTTGGAGACACCTGTTTCCTACCGGGGCTGTAGTGAACATTGCCGATGTTCAATACTTCGAATCCAAATCCTGAATCAAATGCACGCTTAGCGTCCGGACAGCTTGAAAAAAGGACAAGAACTTCCGAAGAATCATTGGCAGCTTGTAACTGCACAACCTCTTCTGCCAAATGCTCAACATTAACAAAATAACTGCGAACTGTCTGAGGAATGGCAAGGGACATGATTTCCTGCTGCAACACATCATTTGCAAGCTCATCATTGGCAACGACAACATTTTTCGCTCCCGTATATGGAAGCCATGTCTCTATTATCTGACCGTGAATCAAACGATTATCTATTCGTACAAGAGTCACGGCGAAAAAACCTATTTTTTACCTTTTTTACGCAACATGGCACCGGCGACCTTGATGCCCTGCTGCCCTGCATCCTTAACTTTCTCTGCGACCTTGTTCAGAGACATGGCACGAGATTGAAGAGTGGCAACAACCATTGGTAGATTGACTCCGGTGATGACTTCAAGATTTTCTGATTTCATCAGAGAAAGACTCATGGTGGTAGGTGAACCTCCAAAAAGATCGGTCAAGGCCAAAACGCCCTTCCCGGTCTCTACAGAACGAATTGCAGAGCGAATTGATTCCATTGTCTCATCCACCCCCTTGTTCACATCAACCCCAATGGCCAGACAATTCTCCTGAGGGCCGAGAACAGTCTTTGCTGCCTCCAGAAGAGTTTCGCCAAAAGAACCATGAGTGACAAGAACGACGCCAACCATCGAATTTTCTTTATTATCAGACTTTGCAGCCATCTTTTATCCTAATTCCATATGTCTATGTTCAATTGTAACTGCATACCCTTTTTTCTTGAGGGTCGCCAGTACTGACTCGGCCACAGAAACGGACCTATGGCGGCCGCCTGTGCAACCGAGAGCCAGCGTTATCCGATAGCGCCCTTCATCCGCATATAGCGGCAACATGTAAGATATGAAATCAAGAAACCGATCATTAAATTCAGCCCCTACTTCACTGCCAAGGACATACTCTGAAATGGCACTGTCCACACCAGAAAGAGTTCTGAGTTCTTTTTCGAAATATGGATTAGGAAGGAATCGAAGATCAAAAACAAGATCGGCTTCGGTGGGAACACCATATTTGAAACCGAAAGAAATAATATGCACCCGCATACCCCGGCCAAGCTCTTCGATAGCTGACCACTTGGTCTGAATAACCCGCCTCAAATCATGAATCGAGTAATCCGAAGTATCCAAAACCATTTCTGCCTTACTGCGGATTGACTCAAGCAGCCCTTTTTCTTGGTCCAACGCTTGATCTAATCCCAAATCACGACTTTCAAGGGGGTGAGGTCTCCGTGTAGTGGCATACCGTCGCACAAGCTCACTCATACGCGCTTCCAAAAACAGCACCTGTGGCGTGATGCCCATATCACCAAGTTCGTTCAACGCATCGTCCCATCCGTCAAGAAACTCAGGCTGGCGCATATCCATACCAAGGGCAAGACCACGATATTGTGAATCCTGTTTGAGAATAAGCTCAGCAATTTTTGGCGACATCCCGGAAGGCAGGCCGTCGATACAGAAAAACCCCAAATCCTCGAATACATTTAGGGCAGTACTTTTCCCCGAGCCGGAGATACCGGTCACTACAACAACGGGGAAAGGATTGTTGGGAGTCAAAAAAATACCTGTGGGGTTATACGTCGTTAAGAAGTTTCCAAAGAGCATCAGGACTTTCAGCAGCATTGAATTCACTGCGAAAAGCGTCATCTTTCAACGTCCTGGAAATCTGTGCCAGTACTCGCAGATGTAACCCTGCCACCTGCTCAGGAGCCAAAACAAGAAAGAATATGGTGCATGGGTTGTGATCTAGGGCATCATACTCTACCCCATCGATACTTCGCCCAACAATAACAATGACTTTGTCCAGATCCTCAAGTTTACCATGAGGAATGGCAATGCCGTCACCAATTCCAGTTGTTCCAAGCTTTTCACGTTCAAGAAGGACACGGACCGCCTGGTCCGTGTCCATCTCAGGATATTTTTCGCCCAGCGGGGCGATGAGTTCTTTCAGAACCTCCGACTTAGTGTCGGAGATTAAATTGGGAAGGACAAGGTCCTTCCCTAGGTAATCACCAAGTTTCATTATTAGTATCCAGGATCGATCAGGCCGTAATCGCCATTCTTTCGCTTATAGATTACATTTACACCTTCGGTCTCAGCATTGCGAAACACGAGGAATTCATTTTCAAGAGCATCAAGTTGCATGGCTGCTTCATCGACAGACATCGGCTTGGGTTCATACTCGTCAGTGCCAATAATTGTTGGAGCTACTTCCGTGGGCAGATCTTCGAATGAAAGTACATTCATCTGCACCAGCTTGTTGCCACGCGCCTTCTTGCTGCGGCTCTTCATCTTTTCACGCATCTTACGAAGCTGGGCTACCAACTTGTCCAATACCAAGTCGATAGTGGAATACATGTCTTCTGAGGCCTCGTAGGCCGATATATGAATATTGTCCGCGTTCAGGATTACATCCGCCTTGTGACGGAACTTATCGACCAGCAAATTTATTTGGAGATCGGCTTCCGAATCGGAAACGTACTTCGCTATCTTTTCAAAGCGCTTGCTTGCGTAACCCTTGAGATCCTCGGACGGCTCAAAGTTCTTGAAAGTGAAGCTGATGTTCATACGCTACCTCCTGGTTGAGAGTACTGACAAGCAGGCTTAAAAATACTGCTTGCGCTTGGAAGAAGAAGCAATGCCCATTGCGGAACGATATTTCGCGACGGTACGCCTGGCGATGTTCACATCAAGTTTATCCTTGAGTATCTCGCCTATTCGTTCGTCACTGAGCGGTTTCTTCGTGTCTTCCCCTGCAATCATTTGCTTGATGAGAGCTTTTACACTCTCCGAACCCACCTGAGTACCGTCGTTCAAATCCAGCGCGCTGTTGAAAAAGAATTTCAACTCAAAAATGCCGTGTGGAGTGGAGACGTATTTACTCGTGGTAATGCGACTCACCGTGGATTCGTGCATCTCGATGTCCTCGGCTACCTCCTTAAGAATCAAGGGTTTGAGCTTTGTCACACCTTCTTCGAAAAACTCCCGCTGAAAGCCGACAATGCTCTCTACTACCTTATACAATGTTCTCTGCCTCTGGTACAGACTTTTCATAAGCCAAGCGGCAGATCGCATCTTTTCTTGAAAGTATTCTTTCTCCTTACCAGCTGACCCTTTCATGCTATCCATGTAGAAGGTATTCATCTGGATCCGGGGCAGTCCGTCCTCATTGAGAATAATCACAAAATCTTCGCCATACTTATAAACGTAGACATCCGGGCTTACATAATGCGGTTCAGTACTGGTGAAATTGGTCGCAGGCATGGGATCAAGGGTTTGCATGAGGTCTAGATATTCCTTGAGTTCATCCATGGATATCTTGAACTTGCGCGCCAAAGGCTTGTAACGATTTTTCTCTAGATCTTCCAAATGATCACGGACGAGTGAAACTAGAATTGGGTCTTCATAACCAAGAACATCCATCTGAACGAGAAGACATTCTTGCGGAGTTCGAGCTCCAACACCAACTGGGTCAAGCCGTTGAATCCGGTTAATAACGGACTCAACATCTTCTTCTTTGGCCTGAATCATGGACTGTATTTCTTCAATGCTGGCCTGTAGATAGCCATTATTGTCGACATTGCCCAGTATTACTTCACCAATAGCAATTTCATGCTCAGAGAAATTAGAAAGGCGCATTTGCCAACTGATATGACCTTCGAGGGAAGGCTTGGAAGCAAGTCTGGCTTCAAAAGAAAGCCCTTCTTCTGGAACTTCAGATTCACGAGAGGAGGCCTGTTTGGATGTGCTGGAGAATTCGCCGAGATAGTTTTCCCAATCCGCATTACGAACAAGTTCTTCCTCAGCCTGAGATTCTGTCAATTCTTCAGAAGAATCAGATACATCTACCTCATTCTCTTTCTCATCGAGAAAAGGATTCTCCATAAGTTCTTGCTGGACCGTTTCCAGCAGTTCGAGACGAGAGAGTTGTAAAAGCTTGATCGCCTGCTGCAACTGTGGCGTCATCACCAGTTGTTGAGATAGCTTAAGCTGTTGTCTAAGTTCCAAACCCATATTTTCGGGCCTCTAAGGCTAAATATACATGTTTTGCTATGTTCAAATTAATTATCTTTTTTCCGCAACAAACGTTAAATCTTAATTAAGAGTATGCCACACCTGAAACCGGTAAGCAACACATTACTGATAACATGCCGTTACTGTTGGATTAAAATTCTAGACATATGGGTATGAAAAAAGTGTACCAACGATTCAGCAAACTGTAAATCGGCAATACGGAAAACAAGAATAAAACGAAAGGTTACAAGCTGAAATCTTCGCCCAGATATATTTGACGAGCTCGACTACTCTTGACGATATCCTCGGGGGAACCTTCAAGAATGACCGATCCTTCGTAAACGAGATATGCACGATCACAAATGTTTAATGTTTCTCGAACATTATGATCTGAAATAAGAATGCCGATCCCCATGCTTTTCAAGACGGAGATTATCTCCTGGATATCGATTACGGCAATGGGATCAATTCCGGCAAAGGGTTCATCGAGAAGTATGAATTGGGGATCAAGAATCAATGATCGGGCAATTTCAAGCCTCCGACGTTCTCCACCAGACAAGAACATGGCAGCCTGGTCGGCCAGCTTTGTAATGGTAAACATATCCATCAGTTCATCAGCACGTTTTCTTTGAGCTGCCGAATTCAAGGACGTTTGCTCAAGAATAATCTGAAGATTCTGACGAACGGTAAGTTTTTTAAAAATTGAGCTTTCCTGCGGAAGATAGCTCACTCCCAAACGGGCACGTTCATGCAGTGGTTTGTCGGTCATCACTTTGCCGTCAAGTGAGACATGGCCGGTATTAGGCTTTACGATGCCAACAAGCATATAAAAAGTCGTCGTCTTGCCAGCGCCATTCGGACCTAGCAAACCCACAACTTCCTTAGGGTTTAGCTCCAGGTTGATACCGTGCACGACCTCTTTTTGGCCATATCGCTTGGAAAGGTTGGCAGCCCTCAATCCTTCAGCCATTTACTGCACCTTCATCTTTTCCGGAGTCATGAAAATGGCTTTGACCCGCTGGCCTTTACCACCGACGACTTCACTCCGGTTCTCTTGGATATGAAAATTGATGACTTCACCTGTCAGACTATTGGGACCATCCTTAAGGACGGGATCTTGTTCCATTTTAAGCAATTGCTTATCAACAAAATATGTCAGCTTGCCACATGTGCCTTCCGTATTCTCTTTTTTAGCGCGCACATTGCCTTCCGCGATGATCTTATCAACGCTATCGGCACCAAGGGTTTTACCGCCTTTTGAAGAGAAATACGCAGACAATTTTTTGGCCCACAAAGTCAATTGTCCATGTTCGGCAACGACATTGCCAACAAAAGACACCATCTTTCTGTTTTCATCATATATCATGCGATCTGAAGTGATCTTGACCGGAATACGACTGGGGTCGATGCCAACCTTTATCGGGTTTGGTGGAGGTTCAGTAGCGACTACTGCCTTAACTTCGCCTTCACCGCTTTTGACATTCTGTTCAATTTTCTTAGCAGCAACAACTGATTCGGCCTTTGACTGCTGTTCAATAGAAACAACTTTGAGATACCTGATGTTGGCGTATCCTATTGCTCTCGATTCTTCTCGCTTGGATTCATTGAGGTTGAACACTGCAACCCAACCGTCTTTCAGAAAATCGACCTTAATACGCTGGCCTTTGGCAAGTGTTACGATATGCTCACTTTTCGGTGTCCGCTTTTCACGAACATTGAGATTGAGAGTGGCCTCGCGAATTTCGCCCCAGCCCTCGGCAAAACCAACGCCTGACAGTATAGAAATAGCCAGGAATGATGCGATCAAAAAAATGTATACGCTCTTCATCGGAGAGTTACTCCTTCACTATTCATTATATAAGGGACTTTGTTTAATACCCTTGGGCGCTAATAGCGCTTCAACTCCGCCAGCCGCAATTAATTGACGACTAACAAGATCAATTTCCACGGCAACTGCCTTTATGATCATATCCGGCCGGCGCACGGTAACACCGCCTTTGAGATACACCTTATCAATAGCTCCAACATAATCAAGATGCTGTGCATCAAGAGCAATATCACCAAAACGTCCGGTGACACCATCATACAATGTCAGATTGTCATTGGTTTGATCAATGTCTCCCCTCTCTGACTTAACATACACTTCCTGACGATCTTCACCATAGAAGGCTGTCAACTGAGGGCGCTCAACACCAACAAGGTTCTTTTCTTGGTTATACTTCGCACTTTTTGCTAGTAATTTCCAAGTCATGGCACCTTGTTTCCCCTGAACCAATTCAATATCTTCAGCCGTAACATTCGCCTCATCGAGCAGGCGTTGACGGGACTTTTCAATTCCAGTTTCAACTGGGACCTCTTCAATGATCGGATCGGAGAAAAAAACAGCCTTGATTACTCCCCCGAGCGCAAGGCCGACGACGAAAATCACAAAAAGAGTCAGAGCCGGACGCCCTTTCATTTAACCTGCCCACTGTTTCCAGGCTTCATCCTTGAGCCCTCGGGCTTCAAGAATGAAAGAGATAGCCTCACGAACCGCACCATGGCCGCCCTTTTGTGTGGAAACCCAGTCTGCTTCTTTTATGACTTCAGGCATGGCGTTAGGAACACTCATGGCCAATCCGGCGCGACGCATGACGCCTACATCGATCCAGTCATCACCAATGAATGCGGCTTCGGACGGATCAACACCGACTTTTTCACACATTTCTTCAAAAAGCGGAACTTTTTGATGTTTTCCGGGATAATAATGCTTGATTCCTAGTTCTTTAACTCGGGTTTCAACTGGTTTTTGGTTAAGGCCGGTGATGACACCAATTTCAAGGCCGACAGATTGTGCCAGCTTGATACCAAAGCCATCCTGAACATTGAAACGCTTCATTGCGATGCCATCGTCACCATAATACAGGCCACCGTCGGTCAGGACGCCGTCGACGTCCAAGACAAGCAGCTTTATGCTTTTGGCGAGCATCAGCGCGCTATTAGGCATTGTTTAGCTCCCAGATAGCTTTAAGACGGGTGAGAAGGGCTTCAGCCTGATCAAGCGGAAGACTGTTAGGTCCATCGCATAGGGCGTTGTCAGGATCAGGGTGGACTTCCATGAATACTCCGCTCGCCCCAGCCGCAACAGCGGCAGAAGCCAGTACAGGCACGTATTCGCGTTGTCCGCCGGATGCTCCACCCAAACCGCCGGGCAATTGCACTGAGTGGGTAGCATCAAATACGACAGGCACGTCGAATTTACCCATCTCGGGAATAGATCGCATGTCCACTACGAGATTATTATACCCATAAGTAGAACCGCGTTCGGTAAGCCAAACCTGCTCATTTCCAGAAGCGCGGACTTTTTCAACCGCATTCTTCATGTCCCAAGGAGCAAGGAACTGGCCTTTTTTGATATTAATGACCTTGCCGGTCTTTGCGGCAGCCACCAATAAATCCGTCTGCCTACAAAGAAAAGCGGGAATCTGAAGGACATCCGCAACTTCTGCGACACGAGCAGCCTGCTCAGGATGATGAATATCTGTAACTATTGGCAGCCCGGTAGCCTTTTTAACTTCAGCAAATATTTCAAGGCCTTCATCCAATCCTGGACCACGAAAACTCGTAACCGAGGTTCGATTTGCCTTGTCAAAGGAGCTTTTGAAAACAAGTGTCAGGTCAAGCTTTTCGGCAAGCGCGGCCAATGCATCAGCAGCCTGAAGTGTTATCTCCCGGCTTTCGATGACGCACGGACCGGCCAGAATGAACGGACCGGACCGGCTGGCTTTGTAGAGTTCTGCCATCGTTTACTTCTTGTCCTTCTCAGCTTTGGCAGCTTTGATGAAATCCCTGAACAGGGGATGAGGCTGCATGGGGTTGGACTTGAATTCCGGGTGGAACTGGCAACCAAGGAACCAGGGATGGTTCGGCAGTTCGACGATTTCCACCAGGGATTCGTCAGGAGCTGTGCCGGAAAGGACCATTCCGTTTTCCTCGAACTGCGGGATAAACTTGTTGTTGTATTCAAAGCGATGGCGATGACGCTCATCGATGTTGACGGTCTTATATGCCTCGTAGGCAATCGTGTCTTTCTTCAATTTGCAAGGGTAGGAACCGAGACGCATGGTACCGCCCTTCTCTGATTCCTCATTGCGAACCTCAGTCTTCTTGGTACGGAAATCGTACCATTCCTTCATGAGGTAGATAATATTATTTTCCGTAAGCTGGTCGAATTCCTCTGAGTTTGCCCCTTCAAGGCCGATCACATTGCGGGCAAATTCAATACAGGCGCATTGCATGCCGAGGCAGATGCCGAAGAACGGCACTTCGTTTTCGCGGGCATACTGGATAGAATGGATCTTGCCTTCCACACCTCGGGCGCCGAAACCGCCAGGGACAAGAATTCCGTCCAGATCCTTGAGTTTTTTCTCAACATTCTTGGCGTTAATCTTTTCAGAGTTTACGTATTCAAGCTCGACTTTGACCTCATTGGCCACGCCGCCATGAACCAGCGCTTCATGCAGGCTCTTGTAAGCTTCTGTAAGATCAACATATTTACCAATAATACCAATCTTAACAGTACCCTTAGGATTGTTAAGCGTATGAACAAGCTTTTCCCAAGGATCGAGTTCAGGATTCTTGGCCGGAAGTTTCAACATGATGGCTATCTTCTGATCGACACCCTCTTCATAAAATTTCATTGGAACTTCATAGATGGAAGCAACATCCACACCGGTGAACACGGCATCGCGATCAACGTCACAAAACAGTGCAATCTTGCGCTTGAGGTCTTCTTCGAGTTCGACCTCTGCACGGGCAATAATAATATCGGGCTGAATACCGACACTGCGGAGCTCCTTGACGGAGTGCTGTGTAGGCTTGGTCTTCAACTCGCCTGCGGCCTTGATGTACGGGACCAGAGTCAGGTGGATGTACAGTACATTTTCTTTACCCAGATCATTCTTGAGCTGGCGAATGGCCTCAAGGAAGGGTTGACCTTCAATATCACCGACCGTACCGCCGATCTCGATCAGTGCGACATCTTCGCCATTAGGCAGGTTAATGACGGCTTCCTTGATGGCATCGGTGATATGCGGGATGACCTGCACTGTTCCACCCAGATAGTCGCCGCGGCGTTCTTTCTGGATGACCGAGTTGTAGATTGAGCCGGATGTGTAGTTGTTCTGCTGGCTCAGTGCTGTACCGAGATACCGCTCATAGTGCCCAAGATCGAGGTCTGTTTCGGCACCATCATCGGTAACGTAAACTTCACCGTGCTGGAAGGGGTTCATGGTCCCAGGATCTACGTTAATGTAGGGATCAAGCTTCTGAATTGTGGCCTTGAGTCCTCTGGCCTGGAGCAATGCGCCGATGGATGCGGCGGCCAGTCCTTTGCCAAGGGAAGACAGTACACCACCCGTAATAAATATGAATTTGGTTTTCATACTAAAGAAAGCCCCTTCGTTGTGCTTGAATTATAAGGAAATATCATGAGCAACCTCATGTTCCAACCATATTGACTGTAATACGCCGGACACGTATGTTCCTGCCCAGCAAAAAGCTGCTCCGCGAATTTCGCAGGGTAATGCGACAAAGTCAATACGAAGAGGAGATTTTCATGGCCCCCGTTAACGCCCTCGTCATCACCGGATACGGTACAAATTGCGAAAATGAATCCGCCTATGCTTTGAAAGAAGCCGGTGCGGACAGTGCAGATATAGTCTATTTTTCCGACCTCGCCGCAGGTCACGTCAACATGGATAAGTACAATTACCTTTTATGCCCCGGTGGATTCCTTGATGGCGACGACCTAGGCGCAGCCCAGGCGGCAGCCCTCCGATGGCGCTGGTCCACCACCTCTGACGGCAGCCCGGTTATCGATCAGCTCAAAGGCTTTTTCGACAATGGCGGCATCATTCTCGGCATTTGCAACGGTTTCCAGCTTTTGTGCAAACTCGGTTTGCTCCCAGCTGTAGGCGGCAAATATTTTGATCGCCAGGTTTCTCTGTCATATAATGATTCTGGGCGATTCGAAGACCGCTGGGTCCATCTCAAGACTAATCCGGATTCCCCCTGCGTCTTCACGAAAGGCCTCGATTATCTCGACGTCCCCATTCGTCACGGCGAAGGTAAGATCATTCCCATGGACGAGGAGACCTTCCAGGCCATACAGGACAACAACCTCATTGCCGTCCAGTACATCGACCCGGAAACCAAAGAGCCTACATTGGAATACCCATACAATCCCAACGGCTCTCCGCTGGGCATTGCTGGTCTGACCGATCCGACAGGTCGCATTCTTGGCCTGATGCCCCATCCCGAGGCCTACAACCACAAGACCAACCACCCGTCCTGGACGCGTGGCACCGATCCAAGCATTCCGCTAGGTCTCGCCATGCTTGAAGCAGGCGTTAAGTACCTCAAGGCCCAATAGGGCTTTGAGGCACTCCGAGGGCCACATGCGTGTCTTAACGCCGCCAGATGCTCCCAGCGGAACAAGCTGGCGGTCTCTTATGGATGTGGCCTTTCAGGAAGCGTGCAAGGCACCAAAGATTGACGAAGCTCCAATTGGTGCCGCCCTGTTCTCTTCAACAGGCACGCTGATAGCCTCTGCGCACAACCAGCCTATTTCATTAAATGATCCCACAGGTCATGCCGAGATACTCTGCCTGCGTAAAGCAGCAGACGCCCTAGGCAATTACCGTTTGCCAAATACGATCATGGCTGTGACGCTTGAACCGTGCATGATGTGTACAGGCGCACTCATCCATTCTCGTGTGGCAGGAATCGTTTTCGGCGCACGCGACCCAAAAGCTGGAGCACTTATTTCCAATCTAGAGGGTCATTCTCTCCACTTCACCAATCACAAAATGTGGATGGTTGAAGGCGTCATGGAAGAAGAATGCAGTAGTTTGTTGAAACGATTTTTTCTGGAACGCAGAAAGTAATCTCAGCAACCACATAATTCCCCTACGTTTTGTGCGGTTTTCCTACCTACATGATCTGAATTAATTGAAATACTTTACAAAACTGTTTTCTGTGATATTGTTTTCTCGGCTTTTTTGCCAACACAAACAATTCTTAGGAGTTTGATATGAAAATTGCTCTTCCCACTCGCGACGGTCAAATCGACGACCATTTCGGCCATTGCGACCATTACACAATCATCACTCTTGATGACGACAAGAACATTGTCAGCAAGGAAGCAATGGCTTCCCCCGAAGGCTGCGGATGCAAATCCAATATCGCACCGATCCTCTCAAACATGGGTGTTCGCGTAATGCTCGCGGGCAACATGGGCCAGGGTGCGGTCAACATCCTTGGCTCCAACCAGATTCAAGTTGTGCGCGGCTGTTCCGGTGATGTCGACGACGTAGCCGCCAAATGGCTGGCAGGAGACATCAAGGACGAAGTGATTATTTGTGACCACCATGATTGCGGCAATCACTAGTCTACGCATAACCCGTTTGACTCATTAAAATAGCTCGGCGCGACAGGCAAAACTTCTTGCCAGCCGCGCCGAGTCTGTTTATATAAATTTTCCACATCGGCATTAGTCATATGTGAAATGAATCAAATCGCTCACAAATGTGTGAGTGCAAGACGCAAGAAAGGATAAAGACCGAAGCGTATTCTTATACGTGAGGGTTTTATTCTTTCGAAGCAACGCAGCAATCGCCCATTTGTGAGTGATTTGATGGAGAGGTAGCGAAGTCCGGCCGTAACGCGCTCGACTCGAAATCGAGTTATGGGTCAAACCATACGTGGGTTCGAATCC
>Ga0070729_10001488_pt1 | contig 35539 bp, 18 predicted proteins | sample tdDd472_FD_66725 | JGI IMG/M metagenome (GOLD analysis project Ga0070729, IMG submission 66725) | Marine sediment microbial communities from the Atlantic coast under amendment with organic carbon and nitrate - tdDd47.2 | ecosystem: Environmental > Aquatic > Marine > Coastal > Sediment | place...
CGGCCCGTCCAGTCGTCCCCTCCCGAAAGATCGTGCCCATGGCCGCATCGCTGCAGGAACAACTAGAGGTCGTCAAGGAGCTCGTGCTGCCCGCGGGCGAGGTGCTGCTGGACAATCTGGGACACGTCGGCCGGGTGGACATCAAGCGGGCCACGGAGCTGGTCACCGACCTGGATGGTCGCGTCGAAGATCAGCTGCTGTCAGGCCTGCAAAGGTATTTCCCGGGCGACGCGGTGCTGGCCGAGGAATCGGGGGACAGAGCGGGCACCAGCCAGCGGACCTGGTATATCGATCCCCTGGACGGTACGACGAACTACGCCCACGGCCATCCATTCTTCTCCATATCGGTGGCCTGTGCCGATGCGGACCACTTGTTGCTGGGTGTCGTTTACGCCCCATATTTGGATGAATTGTACGTGGCCAGCCGGGGAGGCGGGGCCGAGCTGATCAGGCCCGCTCACGGTTCCATCGCGAAACTGAGTCCGCGTGCCGAGGTGACGGTGGAGCGGGCGCTGCTGGCAACCGGTTTCCCCTACGTGCGTGACGAGTTGGTCGATCGCAATACCGGACTCGTGGGCGACTTCCTCAAAGCGCGCTGCCATGGCGTACGTAGGGGCGGCAGCGCGGCTGTGGATCTGGTGCACGTTGCGGCCGGCAAGCTGGATGGCTACTGGGAATTCAGTCTGCGACCCTGGGACACTGCGGCCGGAACCCTGGTCGCTCGTGAGGCCGGAGCCCTGGTCACGGATATGGAGGGCCAGGCAGCCCGGATCCACTACCAGAACATCGTCGCTGCGGCGCCGGGGCTACACCAAGAAATGATCGCCGTGATCGGTTGCAGCGGTGAGCCCACGGCCGAACAGAATCCGAAGGGAACCGGCTCATGAAGGATGGGGAGCTCGTCATCGTCGCCACCACGTTTCCGGACCGCGAGTCCGCCGCCCAGATCGCACGACTGCTGGTCGAGGGAGGTCTGGCGGCGTGTGCCCAGGTGGGGGCGGATCTCACGGCGTTTTATCGCTGGGACGGTGACATCCAGTGCGAAGACGAAGTGGGGGTCCACTTCAAGGTGCTGGGTGAGCGCTTCGCCCTGTTTGCGGGGGAGTTGAAGTTGCAGCATCCCTACGACGTGCCTCAGATCGTGGCCTGGAACGCCAGTTACGTGGACACTGACTATTTGGCCTGGACCCGGGGGCAAACAACTTGATCGGCCAGCGGACCCGACTGGCCGTGCTGCTGCTCGGAACGACCTTGCTGCTGATCGGTTGTGGCCCGGCGGTGGCCGCTGTCACCGAGTCTGCCGAGAGCGCTCGGGGCGTCGGCTGGTTGTCGGTGGTGCCGCCGGTATTGGCCATTGCTCTGGCCCTGCTAACGCGCCAGGTCATCGTTTCGCTGCTGCTGGGAATCTGGGTTGGAGCCCTGATCCTGGAACGAAATCTGGGCACCGCGTTCCTGCGGGTGGGCGATACCTATCTGGTGGAGGCAATTGCCGACAAGTCCCACGCCTCGATCATTCTCTTCTCCACCGTGCTCGGTGGCATGGTCGGAGTTCTGGCCCGCAGCGGGGCCACCGAGGGCGTCGTGCACTGGCTGCGCCGTTCGGTGGGCGGCCGCCGGGGCGGGCAGAGCGCCACCGCCGTCATGGGCACGCTGATTTTCTTCGATGACTACGCCAATACACTGCTCGTGGGCTCGACCATGCGGCCTCTGACGGACCGCCTGCGGGTTTCCCGCGAGAAGCTGGCCTGGCTCGTCGACAGCACCGCTGCTCCGGTGGCCACCGTCGCGGTGATCTCCACGTGGGTGGGTTTCGAGGTGGGCCTCATCCAGGACGCCATGGCCAAACTGGGTGGTGATGCGGGAGCCTACACCTTTTTCCTCAGTTCGATTCCCTACAGCTACTACCCTCTGCTGACCCTTCTGATGGTCTACCTGGTCGCCGGCACCGGCCGGGATTTCGGTCCCATGCTGCGGGCCGAACGCCGGGCCCTGCACGAGGGTCAACTATTGCGGCCCGGGGCCCGCCCGGCCAGTGACACGCCGGGCGCGACAGCCGCGTCAGTCGGACCCGCGTCCACCGCGGACGATGGAACCGAGACGACCGGAACCCAGGCTGAGGCTCATCCCTTGTTGGCCCTGGTACCGATCCTGGCGGTGATCTTGACCACGGCGCTGGGGTTGTACTTCGGCGGTCGAAATAGCGCGGTCGCCGACGGCGTGGCGCATCCCTCGCTGCGGCAGATTTTGGACCACGCCGACAGCTTCGCGGTCCTGACCTGGGCCGCACTTATCGGGGCCGCCCTGGCGGTCGTGCTGAGCGTGGGGTCGAGACGCCTCGGACTGCGCGAGGCCCTGGACGGTTATCTTGACGGAGCGAAATCCATGGTCATCGCCGTGACGATCCTGGTGCTGGCCTGGTCCTTGAGTGCGGTGTGCGACCGGATGGATACGGCCGGCTTCCTGGTCGAGGCGAGCAGCCAGGTCCTGTCGGCTCGGTTGCTGCCCATGATCGTGTTCCTGCTGGCAGGCGCCGTCAGCTTTGCCACCGGCACCAGCTGGGGGACCATGGCCATTCTCATGCCTCTGGTCTACCCCCTGGGACAGCAATTGCCCCTGGAGGCCGGGTTGGCCGCGGGGGTGGCCGGCCATATCCATCTGGCTGCGGTCAGCGCAGTGCTGGCCGGTGCGGTCTTCGGCGACCACTGTTCGCCCATCTCCGACACGACGATCCTGTCCTCACTGGCCACCGGATGCGACCATGTGGATCACGTGAAGACCCAGTTGCCGTACGCGCTCACCGTGGCGGTGGTGGCCGCGTTGTGCGGTTACTTGCCGGTGGGTTTCGGCCTTTCTCCCTGGTGGTCCCTGGCTCTGGGGGCGGTGGTGGTGATTGTGCTTGTCCTGCGTCTGGGACGTCCTGTGGCTGCGCCGTCTCCGCAGCTCCGCGATTGAGGAGTAGACGCGCAGCTGTGGCTGCACGATCGGGACGCGAGCAGAGACTGGCCCCGGATCGGACCGGGTTGTAAGTTTATGCCGGAGATCGGAGTTTCTCGAGTCGCAGGCAGGAGCCGTTCATGTCGAAGTACCCGTTCCATTCGCTATCGAGATATCCTTCCACGTCGGCCGCATTGGTCGTGCTGCCGCTGTTGGTATTGCTGGCGTCCTGTGCCAGCGACAAGATCGTGTTCAACTATCCCGATGAGGAAATCGATCTGCGCCTGCGCAGCATGAAGATGCCGGCTCTCTATCTGGATCTGGTCCACGATATGCGACCGGTGGAGCAGCGGGACGGCCAAGGACACTTCTTCGGCATCAGTTATCCCAAGGACGATGCCTGGGAGCGTCCGGTCACCGAGATCTACGCCGAGGCACTGGCCCAGGATGTGGAGCAGACCCACCTCGTGGAACTGGTCCCGCTGCGTGGCCAGGCGGACTACGTCCTCTCGGTGGACCTGCTGTCGATGGGATGTCGCCTTCAGCGCTCGCCGGCGAGCTTTCTCCTCTCGGGCGCCATTGGTGCCGGTCTCGGCATGGCCTTGGGCGACGACGCTTCACAGCGCACGAAGATGGCCATCGTGTTCGGCGCAGCCGCCATCGCCGCCATTCCTCTGCCCACCCAAAATCGGGCCGAGGCCGAGGTGCGGATGACCCTCAAGGACCGCAGCGGCAACCTTGTCTGGCAGAAGTCTTGTCTGGGAGAATTCTCGGAAAAGGTCTATCTCTCGACCACTGCGCGGCAGGACCAGCAGCTGGTGGACAAGACGTTGACCAAGGCAGTGAAACGTTGCAATGCGTGTCTGATCGGGCAGCTCCGCCAGGCCCTGCTGGAAATGGGAGGCGCCACCGGAGGGTGACGCCCGTCCGCTCTGCAGCTACAGCAACTCGGCGGCCAGGCTCGCCAGCTCGCTGCGCTCACTCTTGGCCAGCGTGATGTGGCCGTGTATCGTCTGATGCTTGAATCGCTCCACCACGTAGGTCAAACCGTTGCTGGATGCATCCAGGTAGGGATTGTCGATCTGGTAGGCATCCCCGGTCAGGATGACCTTGGCGTCCTCGCCGGCTCGACTGACGACGGTCTTGACTTCGTGGGGCGTCAGGTTCTGGGCCTCGTCGATGATGATGAAGAGCTTGGGCAAACTGCGGCCGCGGATGTAGGTGACTGCCTCGACTTCCACGACGCCGGTATCGTAGAGGTACTGGACCTTGTCACCGCTCTGTTCCAGCTTGGGATCCACCAGGAACTGCAGGTTGTCCGAGACGGGCTCCATCCAGCTGCTGAGTTTTTCTTCCTTGCTGCCCGGCAGAAAGCCGATGTCCTTGCCCAGGGGCATGATCGGGCGTGAAACCATGATGCGCCGGTAGCGATGTTCCTCGGCAACCATCTGCAATCCCACCGCCAGTGCCAGCAGGGTCTTGCCGGTTCCGGCCTGGCCCAGCATCGTCACCAGTTGAATGTCTTCGCGCAACAGGAGCTCCAGGGCGAACTGCTGTTGGAGATTCCGGGCGGACAGTCCCCAGGGGTGACTGTCGCCGTGCTGCAACGGCTCCACGACACCGGAGTCGGCCCTGAAAATTCCGCGGGCAGTGTGCTTGGGATTGCCGTCCGCTTTGAGCAGCACTCCCTCGTTGGGATAGAATTCAGCTGCCACCTGGGTTGTCTCGCCCTGGTAGAATCCGTCGATGACGTCGGCCGCGACCACGTGCTCGCTCCAACCGCTGAACAACTCGTCGAAGTTGACGCGACGGCTGAGAAAATCTTCGGCCTTGATGCCCAGGGCGTCTGCCTTGACCCGGGCGTTGATGTCCTTGGAGACGAAAACCACGTCGGCGCCGATCTTGTCCAGGGCGCAGGCCGCCGAGAGGATCCGGTTGTCCGGGACGCTGGCGTCCATGCCCTGGGGCAGATAGTCGATGAATGAGCGGACCAGGATATAGAGGTTGCCGCCGCCGGGCATGGGCACGCCCTTGCTCAAGGGACGGCCGTCGCGCAGGGAGTCGATGGTGCGGATGACCCGCCTGGCGTTCCGCCCCTTCTCATCGTTGCCTCGCTTGAAACGATCCAGTTCCTCCAGCACGTCGACGGTCAATACCAGATGGTTGTCTTCGAATGCAGACAGGCTGTCGGCGTCGTGAAGCAGTACGTTGGTGTCCAGGAGGAAGCAGCGACCGGTGGGGAGGGGAAGGCTACCGTGATCGTCCAGCCAATGGCCGGTATTGATTTCCATGTTGACCTCCAGACGTTGGGACCAGAGACGTGGATCCATCCACTTCTTCAGTGTACGATCTGACTCTGAACTTGTCGCTCTAAAGATGGTCGGCTAGTTTGTTCCCGGTTTCAGGACTTTTCCCGGAAGAGAGACAATGCACTGCCCGCTGGATACTTGCGAAACGAATGAACGGACCGACGACCGGCGCCGTTTCGAACGGCTCAACCCGCCGGGAAGGCCACGCCATTGCCGCATCGGGCCCGGGCTGTCGGCTGTGGTGCTGGGCTGGATACTGGCAGGAGTGGGGATGATGATTCCGGCGGGCGCGCCCGCCGAACCGGCTGCGCCGGACTGGCCCCTGAATCTGCCGACCCGTTATCTGACGAGCAACTTCATGGAATACCGAGGCGGCCGTTTTCACGCCGGACTGGATCTCAAGACACAGTCGCGCAATGGGTTCACCGTCAGGGCCGTGGAAAACGGCTGGATTCAGCGGGTGCGGGCCACGCCAACCGCCTACGGCCGGGCCATCTACCTGCACGGCGACTCAGGACGCACCTACGTCTTTGCTCATCTCATGCGGTTCAATGACGTCCTGCGCCAACGCGTGGACCAGCAACGTGCGACCACCGGCAGGTACCGCGCCCGGCTCGAGTTCGGTCCGAACGAGTTGAGGGTGCGCAGGGGCGAGGTGCTGGGCCTTTCGGGGGAGAGCGGCACGGGTGGTCCCCACCTGCATTTCGAGGTACGTGATGATCAGCAACGCCCGCACAATCCCCTGGACATGGGTTTCGCGGTGCCCGATACCCTGGCGCCGGTGGTCCATGGTATCAGGGTATTGCCGGTGGATCCGACCACCAGGATCCAAGGTGCCGAGGCCGCCGCCCTGTTGAGCGCAACCGGACCCGGTGGCTTGGCGGGCATGATGCCGGCGCTTCATGTATCGGGACCGGTGGCGTTCAGCGCGAAGATCGTCGATGCCGCCGACATCAGGGGCCATCGTCTCGAGCCCTGGCTCATCGAGGTGCGGTTGAACGGCGAGCCGGTCTATCGATGCCGGAACGAGAGCTTCTCTTTCGGCGACAACAGCCAGCAACGACTCGAGTGGCTCGAACTGCCCGCCACCACCGGAAGGGACGCCGTGCGGGAGCATTGGTTGCATCGTCATCCGGCAGTGAGCCTGCCCGGGCGCGAAGGTCAGCTGTGGTATCTGGGGGACGCGGGCAACGGCCTGGCGCCGGGCCGTCATCGTCTGGACGTGGTCGCCAGCGATCGCGCCGGAAACAAAACGGCTGTGGCCTTCCCCCTGGTGGTATCGATCGGCGATAGCGATTCCACAGCCGCATCCTTGTGCAGGCTGGCGTGGCAACAGGCCCCCACTGGATTGCTGCCCATCGCCGGTTCGGAGGATGCCGGCGCTCTAAATACGGAAGGCTGTTTGCTGACCCCATTTTTCCTGCGGGAATGGCCGGTTCGGAACGGGCCTGGCCTGCGCCGACAACTGCTGGACCCCACTGCCGGAGACCCGGTTCTGGCGGCGACGTGGTTGTTGAGTCGGGCCGATACATTGACCGCTGAGCAGATTGCCCAGGCCCACAAGCAGGGACTCGAGCCGGTCGGCGGTGTGACCGAGTACCTGGCCGCCGACTGGCCCATTGACGCCGCGGTGACGACGGAGTTGCTGGGGGGGTTGGCCCGGGCCGATTCAATGCTGGCGAACGATCTGGCAGTCTATCGCTGGGATCGAAATGAGTGGAAACCCGCCGACGACCTGGTGCAGCCGGCGCAGGGATCCGAGGCCTATCGTTGCGCCGTCAGCGATCCCGGTCTGCACGCAGTGATGCGCGACGATACGGCTCCACAGGTGACCGTTACGAAGTCGTTGATCGAGGTGGCGCGAGGTGCCGAAACGCAGGTCTCGGGCGTGACCCTTCCTCGTTGGGAAGTATTTCCCGTGCCCCTGTGGGAAACGGGCTCCGGCATCGCTCCGGAGAGCGTGATGGTGACCCTGGATGGCGCCGCCCTGATCGTGGAGCCTGATCTGCCCAGGGATCGGCTACTGGTGGAATTGCCGGACCAGACCCCGCCGGGAAGCCACGTGCTGTCCGTGCAGGTTTCCGACGAAGCCGGAAACACGGTACAAACCGAGTTGGAAGTCCTTTGCCGATGATTTCGGACTGCGCGGGTCAACGGATCGGTTGAGGTCCGCGGCGCCAGCTGCTATTGTGTCCGTTCGCTGCCGATCGCCGGTCGATCCGCTTGAAAAACCGACCTCAACATCCGGACTGCGCGCCATGCCCGCGAGTACTTTCGTACATCTGCACAACCATTCGGACTACTCGCTGCTCGATGGCGCCATGAAGCCCGGAGCCATGGCCAAGCGCGCCGCCGAGCTGGGGCAACCGGCACTGGCGCTCACCGATCACGGCAACATGTTCGGAGCCGTCGAGTTCTACCTGGCCTGCCGCAAGAATGGGATCAAGCCCATCATCGGCATGGAAGCCTACGTCTGTCCCGATCGTCATCTGCGCACTCCCGACAAGAGCAACAAGAGCTGGCACATGGTGTTGCTGGCGCGCAACGACACGGGCTACCGCAACCTTGTTCGCCTGTCCTCCTTGGGCTACCTCGAGGGCTTCTATTACCGCCCGCGTATCGACCGCGAACTCCTCAGTCAGCACGCCGAAGGTCTCATCGGATTGACTGCGTGCATGAGTGGAGAGCCCAATTGGCACATCCGCCAGGGAAACATGGCCGCCGCCATCGAGGCCGCCGCCGCCTACCGGGATATCTTGGGTCCCGAGAACTATTTCCTCGAGATCCAGAACCACGGCATCGAGGAAGAGGCGCTGATCCGTCAGAAGATTCCCGAGGTTGCCCGCGAGACCGGCCTGAACATCGTCGCAACCAACGATTGCCATTTTCTGGACCGGGCCCACTACGAGGCCCACGACATCCTGATGGCATTGCAGACGGGCAAGACTCTCAATGATCCCGGCCGCTGGCGCAGCAACACACCGGAGATCTTCTTCAAGTCCACCGCCGAGATGATCGAGCTGTTCCAGGACTGGCCGGAGGCAGTGGAGAACACGCTGAACATCGCCGATCGAGTCGACTTCGAGATGGAACTGGGCAAGCTACTGTTGCCGGAGTTTCCCCTTCCCGAGGGGTTCACGACGCCGGACGACTACCTGGAGCATCTGGCCCGGGAGGGTCTACACGATCGCTACGAAAACCTCACCGACGAACTGGAGGAGCGCCTCGCCTACGAGATGGGCATCATCCGCCAGACGGGCTACGCCGGCTACTTTCTGATCGTCTGGGATTTTATTCGCGCCGCCAGGGAAATGGACATTCCGGTCGGGCCGGGACGAGGCTCCGCCGCCGGCAGCCTGGTGTGCTACTGCATTCAGATCACAGACATCGATCCCATCCGCCACCAGCTCCTGTTCGAGCGCTTCCTGAATCCGGAGCGCATTTCCATGCCGGATATCGATGTGGACTTCTGCTATGAGCGGCGAGGCGACATCATCGAGTACGTGGCCCGCAAGTACGGCCGGGAAAACGTCTCGCAGATCATCACCTTCGGAACCATGGCCGCCCGGGCGGTCCTCAAGGATGTGGCCCGGGTTCTGGAGTTCAGTTTTGCCGAGAGCGACCGCATCAGCAAGCTCGTGCCCGAGGAACTGGGTATCACCCTGCAGAAGGCCATCGATGAGGCGCCGGGACTGAAGGAAGTGGCCGGCGAGTCGGATGAGCACGCCATGTTGCTGCGCAACGCCCTGGTCCTCGAGGGATTGAATCGCAACACCGGCATCCACGCTGCCGGTGTGTTGATCACTCCCTCGCCTCTGATCGAGCACGCACCCCTGTACAAGAACAGCAAGGGTGATCTGACGGTCCAGTTCGACATGAAGATGAGCGAAGCCCTGGGCCTGCTGAAGATGGACTTCCTGGGCCTGCGCACGTTGACGGTCATCGACAAGGCTCTGGACCTGATTGCCGAGACCACGGGCGAGCGGATGCGAGCCGAAGAGATTCCCACTGACGACGAGGCTACCTACCAGCTGCTGCAGGAGGGGCGCACCGTCGGCGTATTCCAGCTCGAGAGCAGCGGCATGCAGGAACTGGTGCGCAAGATGGCGCCGACCTGCTACGACGACATCACGGCCATCTGCGCGCTGTATCGTCCTGGACCCCTGGGTGCGGACATGGACAAGGTCTACGTCGAACGCAAGCACGGTCGTCAGAAGGTACAGTACAAGGACCCCGCCCTCGAATCCATCCTGAAGGACACCTACGGAGTGATCCTCTACCAGGAACAGGTCATGCAGATCGCCGGAGCGATGGGCGGCTTCACCATGGGTCAGGCCGATACGCTGCGCAAGGCCATGGGCAAGAAGAAGCTCGAGATGATGGCCGAGTTGAAGGTTCTGTTTCTCGACGGAGCAGCCGAACGCGGCTTCAACGTGGATATCGCCCGAGAGATCTACGAAGAGATGGAGTTCTTTGCCCAGTATGGATTCAACAAGAGCCACAGCGCGGCCTACGCCCTGCTGTCCATCCAGACCGCCTGGCTCAAGGCCCACCATCCGGCTGAGTTCATGGCTGCGACCATGAGCACGGAGATGCGCAAGTCCGAGCGGATCACCCAGCTCATCGACGAGGTCAAGGCTTTGGGAATCGCCATCCGGCCGCCGGATATCAACCTGCCCCGCAGTGAATTCGGTGTCGCCGACGATGGGATCATTTTCGGCATGGGGGCGGTCAAGGGAGTCGGTTCCGCGGCCATCGACGTCATCCGCGACGCATGGCAGGATCTGGACCGTGATTTCAGTGACCTGTTCGACCTGTGCGAGCACGTGGATCTGCAGAAGGTCAACCGCAAGGTCGTCGAGGGTCTGATCAATGCTGGAGCCCTGGACCGATTGCCTGGCCACCGCCGCCAATTGCTGGAGAACCTGGAGCGGGCCCTGACTTTTGGCCAGAAGGCGGCCCGGGACCGCGCGGGAGGGCAGGCGTCGCTTTTCGGAGGCAGTGCTGCGGCCGCGGTCCTGAAGCCCACTCTGCATGAGTGCGACTCCTTCGACCCTCTGGTGGAGTTGAGCATGGAGCGCCAGGCCGTGGGTTTCTTCCTCTCGGGGCATCCGTTCCACGAGTATCGCGAGCTGGTGGAAGCTTTGCCCACCGGCAGTACTGCTGGAGCCCACAAGCGGGGCGAGGGCACGTGGGTCGATCTCGTCGGTGTGATCACCAGCCACACCAAGCATCGCGACCGTCACAAGCGAGTCTACGCCCGAGCCCATTTCGAGGATACCAGCGGAGTCATCGGCCTGACCGTGTACTCGCGGCTCTACGACGAGGCCCAGGTGCTGGTGGAAAGCGACAGCATCCTGGTGGTCGGCGGTAGGGTCCAGGTGCGCAGCGACGGTTCGCGGGAAGTGGTGGTCGATCGCCTCACCCGGATCGACGAAGTACTCGGGACCTGGGTCCAGGACATCTACCTGAACCTGGATCTGGAGCGCGCCGGCAGTGCTGGACTGCAAGAGCTGGGGGATCTGTTCCGACGCTTTGGACAACCCTGCGATATCCGCGCTCTCGGCGGCGAGCCGGAAGCTCCCTCCGGGGTCACCGGAACTGCGGGACAGGATGGCGTTTCGAAAACGTCGCTGGCTGCGGAATCCGCCAACGGCACCTCCGGAAGCGGCGACCCCGATGGCGGCGACGGAGCCCTCCCTGGGAGCTTCGGAGACCTTGGCGGCGACTTGGCCGGAGACCCGGAGCTGGGTCCCGAACCTGTGCTGGCCAAGCCCATCGCCCTCGTCATCGAGACCGAGCGGGAGGGACGGACCTGGTTGTTGCGCTCCGGCGGCAAGAGTATCGCGTTGACTTTGGGTAGTTTACGGCAATTGAGAATGGTTCCCGGCGCTGCCGGATTGCGATTGCGGGCGACCTTGCCGGCGCCCATCGAGCGCAAACAGCGCTTCATGGGGCGGGGGTAGAGCGGCGCCGCCGTCAGGGGCTTGACACCGCGCATTCGAGATGGCTAAATCCCTAGCAGGCCGATGTTATCGGGACGCTGCCCGGGGTGTCGGGTTCCGCGGCCATCCAGATTGAATTTCGGCGAATCGCCGGTGGGAACCAAAGCCGGTCCGTTCGCATACAATTCCGCGGTGCGCCCCTCGGGGGCTTTTTTTCGCCGCATACGATCCGACCCTGCTCGTGGCGAGCTCTGGGTCGATCCCACCCTGCGGAAGGCGTCAGGATGGACTGGAAGAAAAAGGGACTCTGGCTCGATTTCGAGCTGCCCATCGTCGAGTTGGAAGAGCGGATCCAAACCTTGCAGGATTCGGCGTCGGTCCGTGGCATGGATGTCACTGACGAGGTCGAGCGTCTGCGGGAGAAGGCCAGCAAGCTGGGCAAGGAAATCTTCGCCAAGCTGGAGCCCTGGCAACGGGTGCAACTGGCGCGGCATCCTCGGCGTCCGACGACCAACGACTACATCCACCACATATTCACCGATTTCGTGGAACTGCACGGTGACCGCATGTTCCGGGACGATGAGGCCATCGTCGCGGGCATGGCCACTCTGGGTGAGCGCAAGATCATGTTGCTCGGCCACCAGAAGGGGCGCGACACCAAGAGCAACATCCGCCGTAATTTCGGTATGGCCCACCCCGAGGGCTATCGCAAGGCGCTGCGCCTGATGGAAATGGCGGCCCGTTTCGAGCGCCCCATCGTCACGTTCATCGATACTCCCGGGGCCTATCCCGGGGTGGGGGCCGAAGAACGAGGCCAGGCCGAAGCCATTGCCCGCAACCTGCGTGAGATGGCTGATCTGCCGGTGCCCATCGTGGTGATCGTTACCGGCGAGGGAGGCAGCGGCGGCGCGCTTGCCCTGGGCGTGGGCGATCGGGTCTTCATGCTGGAGAATTCCATATACAGCGTCATCAGCCCCGAGGGCTGTGCCGCTATTCTCTGGCGAGATGGTGCCCGTAGCAAGGAAGCGGCCAAGGCCATGAAACTGACCAGCACCGACGCCCTGCGGCTCGGTGCCATCGACGCGGTGATATCCGAACCCATCGGCGGAGCCCACCGGGATCACCAGGGGGTTGCCTTGTCGGTTCGAAACACGATCCAGGATACCCTGGCCGAACTGGAGAAGCTGGATGGATCCGAGTTGCTGGACCGACGGCTCCAGAAGTTCTTGGACATAGGCATCTTTGAGGAAATAGGTCGGTCCTGAGAGGTGCTGCCCGGACGAAGTGGTGCAGGAACATCGCGTGACGCACCAGGGCTGCAGTTGGTTGCACGAGCAAGGGGTTGACTGCATGGACGCATTGTTGTATTATCCACATGCCAACCTCTTCAAGCATTCGCTCAATCTCTCCATTGGCCGGTCCAGGTCCCAGGTGACGGTGGACGGGTTTGTTTCGTTGTGAAGCGAGTGCCCAGATTGCGACCCTTCCCGGACTTAGTAGGATATGTGCAGCACATTGCGGAATGTGCTCTACCGGTGGTTGATTGTTCTCGGCCTGTGGTCCCGCATCGCCAGGGCGGACCGCCGCCGGCGGACGTGAACCCGAATCGTTGACCCGTAGGAGGCGATCATGCTCGACCCCAAGTTGCTGGAGATTCTCGCCTGTCCGACCTGTCGTGGACCGGTCGAACCGGATCAACAGCATCACTGGCTGAATTGCCGGGCGTGCGCGGTGCGGTACCGGATCGATGGAGATATTCCGATCATGTTGGCCGAGGAAGCGGAGCCCGTTGCGGCTCCCGGCGCTGATCCCACGGACGGAGAGTGACCGATCGTGTGCTTGTTCACCCACTTTGCCGCCGGGGCCCTCGCGGGTGGCATGACTGGCAATATCTGGGCGGGAGCGGCGGCCGGACTGGTGTCCCATGCGGTGTTGGATGCTATTCCCCACTACGATCATCCCGACTGGCGGGTTGAATTGGTTGGCGGGATTGCCAGCCTCGTCTTCCTGCTGTTGATGCCCTTTGCCAGTTTGCCGGCAGTTGTTGGCGGGTTGTTCGGCATGGCGCCTGACCTCGAAAACCTCTTTCAGAAGCTGGGTAAAATGCGTAGAAGCCAGTTCGTTTTTCCATCCCATACGGGGTTGATACCCCACGGCAGGAATCTTGGACCGCGAACCCTTTTCTGGCAGGCTGCTATTTTCGTCGCCTGCTTCATCGCCCTGGGCCTGTTGGCACCGCAATCCGTCCAGGCGGCCGACACCCTCCAGCAGATTCCGATCATGGATCAACCCCAGGTGTCAGTGCTGGAATCGGGTCAGGACCGGACCGTACTGCGGGTGGAGTTTCCGGTAGTGAGCTCTCCTGCCGACTGGCAGCAGGTGGATCCGTTGCACGTGGATTGGGCGCTGCCGTTGTACCTGGACGAGGACACCGGCGGTGCGCCGCGCACCCTGCCGCCGCGCATGAACCTGACCCTTGCAGTACCGACGACCGATCCTGTCATCGGCAGGATTCGTGACATTGCCTGGTATCGTGAGCCTGCTGTGCAGCCGGCACCGGAGACGTTGATCGATTTTGACCAGCCCGCGGTCTTCCGTTCCGTGCCTCTGACCGGCACGCTTCTGCCCTTGGCCGTGAACGATGGAATCCTGCGTTCGGTCACCATCGAATTGAATCACCCGGCCAAGGGAGCACCCCGTGAGCAGCTCCGCCTGGCGCGGGACTACACCAACGCCGGCAAGTCCGACCGCTGGCGGGAGAACACACCGCAGGGAATCACAAACCCCGAACTGTTCCAGGCGCTGGCCAGGGGGGGGCGGGAGCTGGCGTTGATCCGTTCAGCGGACAAGGCACCGCTGGAAGACTGGTTCGGCCTGACGAGCCACTGGGTGAAACTGCAGGTGACTGAAACCGGACTTTACGCCCTGACCGGTCAGGAACTGGTGGGGATGGGCGTGGCAACCGGTGACGTCGACCCCACCAAGCTGCGCCTGTACAAAGGCGGCGGCCTGCAACTGGATGAAGACCCGTCGCTGCCGGACTCCCTGCAGGCCGAACGAATCGGTCTGACCGAGGTGGCAGTTCAGGTCTTGGGAGCCCAGGATGGCGAGTGGAATCTGGACGATTCGCTGCGTTTCTACGGCGTGGCTTCCGATACCTGGCTGGATCGCCTGGACCCTGCCGCCGACCGCCTGGAATTCTACAACCATCCCGGTGCCGACGCCGGCTTGTACTGGCTCACCTGGGAATCCGATACGACCCCTTCGCCGCTGCCGGGAACGCCCCGCCGGGTTGCCGTGGTTGCTGCGCCGGCCCAGGGAGTGACCGAGGTCACTACCGCCCGGCTGCGCTTGCACCACGAGAAGCAGGAGTACTCTGAATTCGGCCTCGTCCAGGACAACTGGGTGCTGGACAACTCGGTGACTAGTCGGCGCTTCGAAACCTTTATCCTGCGTACCCCCGTGGTCGGTTCGTCGGCCCGCTACGTGCTGGACTACCGCGGCAACTACGAGTACGGCTGCCCGACCAGCTATCAGTTCACGGCCAAGGCCTGGCTCAACAGCGACGAAGACAACGGCGTCAGCATGACCTTTCTGCGCAACGTGCAGAATCATGTGGATTCGCTGCGGGTGCGTCTGGTGGGCGACAGTGTCGACGTATTGCCCGGAATCAACGGCGTGACCCTCGAGAACCTCTCGAACAATCCCAAACGTCCGCTTGCTTTCGACAGTTTAGACATCCTGTACTGGACGAACCTCGAGCTGACCCGGGGGTTCGGCCAGCTGGAATTCGCCAGCTGGGGCGACGAGGTTTCGTCTCCAGAAACGGCTCTAGATCTCAAGGTGACCGTACCGAGCGGCAACGCCCCGGTACTCTGGGATATCACGGTTCCCGATTCCGCGGTGGTGCTGACCGGAACTCCCACCGCCGGTCCGCCTCTGAGCCACACCTACGGAGTGGTGAGGGATCCGCACACCAACCTCCATTTGGTGGCCAGTGATACCGACGAGTTCCTGTCGGTGGCCGGGGGCGTGCTGAGTCATCCGATTTCGCTGCGATCGGCCTCCGTCGAGGTGGATTACATCGTGATCTATCCCGTGGAATTCCATCAGAGCGCCCAGGAACTGGCCCTGTTCAGATCCCAGACCCTGCCGGGAATCGAATCGCCGGTTGCGATCGCGGTGCTGGCTGACGACATCTACGACAATTTCGCCGGTGGCCAGAAGGACTATCGGGCCATCCGCAGCTATCTGCGCCACGTCTACGAGACCGGGGGACACCGCCTGCGCTACGTCTGCCTGCTGGGCAATGCAACTCGCGACCTGCGGAACTACAAGAACCGCGTGCCGCTGGTGGATCTGGTGGATCTCATCCCCACGAATACCAGGTCCAATTTTCCGACCGCGCCCAATTCGACCTACAGCGCTCACGCCTACGCCTCCGATGACGGCCTGGTTTCCCTGGACCCCCCTTCGAGCGGGAGTCTCGACTATCCGGATCTGGCGGTGGGGCGCTTGCCTGCCGTGACCCTGGAAGAGGCCAGCCAGCTGGTCGAAGACGCCGTCGCCTATGCCTCTCCCGAGACGGGACTCTGGCGAAATAGGGTTCTCTTCACCGCCGATGACAATGTGCGGCCGGAGTCCTATCCCGATCCTCTCAGCAGTGAGAATCGACACACGCGGGAGTCGGAGACCGCGGTCAACAACTACGTACCGGTGAGTCTCGACATCCTGAAGATCTACGGTGTGGACTACGATTTTCCGCCGGGTTCGGCGACCAAGCCCAACACCCGGGCGGACATCAATGCGGCACTCAACGACGGCACCACGATCTTCTATTACGTGGGCCACGGTGCTCAGGACAATCTGGCCGATGAACAGATTTTCCGTTCCAACGATATCGCCAATCTGGTCAATGGCATGCGGCGACCGGTGTTCCTGGCCTTCAGTTGTGACGTGGGGGTTTACGACAGCTTGGTACGCCGTTCGATGGCCGAACAGTTCCTGATTCGCACCAGCGGTGGGGCCATCGGGGCGATCTGCGCCAGCCAGGTCAGTTTCTCGTCCTACAACAGTGCACTGGCCAACAACTACTTCGACAATTTGTACCCGGAACGTCATATCTCGGCTACCCAGACCCTGTCCGAAGCGTTGCTGCAGGCCAAGGCAGCGTTGAGCCCGTCATTTCAGCCCAATTCGCAGCGCTACAACCTCATGGGAGATCCCGCGGTTCGGTTGCCACATCCCCTGGATGACCTGACCTTTGCTCCCGGCAGCGTAGACACGCTGCGGGCCGGAGCCAGGCAAGAAGCCGTATTGAACCATGGCAGTGCGCCGGTGATCCTGGGAGCTGGAGACGCCTACCATCTGCTGGTGGAGGAATCGGCGTTCGACCGCGAATTCGCCAGCGGCACGACCCTGCCTTTGACGTTCATCAAGCCCGGCTCCAGCGTCTTCAGAGGCAATGGAACCATGGTGTCGGCGGAGCTGCGGGTGCCGTTCAAGGTGCCGGTCCAGCTTCGTTACGGCGATCTGGCCCGGGTGAGATTGATTCTCTCGACTCCCGAAGGCGAGCATTGCGCCGTGCTGCAGGTTCCGTCCGTCATTTCGGAAACCGGGCCCAGCGACGACGTGATCGGGCCTCGAATCGCTTTGGCCTTCGAGGATAATCGCTACCGCGTGCGGCCGGGAACGCCCCTGACCGGCGCTCTGAACGACACCAGCAGCATCGCCATTCTGGGTACGAATCCGGGCAATTCGATTCTGCTCGAGTTCGATGATTCTGGCTTCATGACCGATGTGACCTCGTCGTTCAGCTTCGAAGCCGACAGTTACCAGGACGGGCGAATCGTGTTCCCGCTACCTGGCGACCTGAGCGAGGGCAAACACAAGGCGGCACTGCACGCCAGCGATGCCCTGGGCAACGTGGGCAGCGACACCCTGTCGTTCCAGGTCGTGCCTGCGGGCCTGGCCGGAATCAACTCGATCACCCTTTTCCCTAATCCTACCCCCGGACCGTGCCGACTCGTATTCGAGTTGAGTGATCCGATGGAGATTCAGTGGGAGATCTATTCCCTGGCCGGTAGCCGTATCAAGTCCCTCGGTCGTGAGTTCACGGCGGCGGGGGTCCAGTTCCTGAGCTGGGACGGCCTGGATGACCAGGGCGACAATATCGCCAACGGCACGTATCTCTATGTCCTGCGCGGCAAGTGGGACGGAGACGGTGGACGCGATATAACCGAGACGGGGAAACTCGTCATCATGCGGTGACAGTACCGCCGCTTTCTGCGTACCTCAGCGCGGGCAGTGATTACAAACCGGAGGTATTCGGCGATGAAGAGGAAATTGTTAGTGACCGCCCTAGGCGCGGTCTTGGTCCTGGGTATGAGCAGCGCGGCCCTGGCTGGATCAGGCGCGGGTGCCATCAACCTGACGTTCCCCATTGGTGCGCGTTACAATGCGCTGGGGGAGGCGGGGACTGCCCTTTCCCAGGATGCGACCGCGATCTGGTGGAACCCCGGCGGCCTGGGCTTCCTGCCCCAGCGTCCGAAGAAACGGGACATCCACATCATGCAATCCAGCCTGGCGGCGGGACTGGCTGACGATATCGGGTTGTACTGGGGTGGCTACGCCATGCCTCTGGGCAAGCACGGTGCGTTGGGGTTCGCCATCAACTACCTGGACATGGGCGAGCAGATGGGAACCGACGAGAACGGTGATCCCACGGGCACGTTCCGTTCCTACATGTTCGCGGTCAGCGCCACCTACGGCGTGCGTGTCAGCCGCACCCTGGGTGTCGGTCTGGGCGTCAAGTATTTCCGGGACAAGCTGGCCCCTGACGGCAGCACCCAGGAAGGCATCGGCGGCAGCGGCGACAGCTTCGGCGTGGATCTGGGCGTGCTCTGGAAAGTGCCGGCGATCCGCTCGAATCTGGGTCTGGCCATCGCCAACCTGGGCCCGGACATCAAGCACGTGGATGCCGATCAGAGCGATCCCATGCCGCGCAAGGTGACCCTGGGAATGGCCTTCAGCCTGTACCATAGCGAGTACATGGGTGTGCTGCTGGTGGCGGACTACCTGGTGCCGCTGTACAAGTGGCAGGACAACGATTACGGGTTCGGCCTGGAGTTCGACCAGGAAGAATACGGTTTCGGGGCCGAGTGGAATTACCTCAGAAGTCTGTTCGTGCGCTTCGGCTACAAGAGTGCCCAGTATGGCGACATCTCGGATACGACCTTCGGGTTCGGTGTGGATCTGGACCGGTGGGTCGGCCAGGCGATCACCTTCGACTTCGCGTCGGTGCCGCAGGCAGAGGGGCTGGAACGAGTCAACCGCTTGTCGCTCGGTTATCGCTTCTAGATCGGTTCTAGGCCACCCCTGATTGAGGAGAATGGGAATTGCAGCCCGTTTCTAAAGGTATTTACGGCACAGTACTGCGAACTTTGATGGGTATGATGCTGGTGGGTTGGATCATGGTCGCCATGGTCCAGCCGTCGTCAGTTTCGGCGGCGGAGATCAGGCACGAACACCTGCCGGTTTGGCACAAGGACTGGACGGATCTGCAATATCTACCCGACGGTGCGCATAAGATAGACCGGGAACTGCACCGTCAGCGGGAGTACCAGCGGCGCTGGCATGAGGTCCACGACCTGCTGGGTGGACAGCACATTTCGCATCGGGCCCACGACCTGCTTCGAGGCCGTGGACTGGGACCTGCCCTGGTGGACAAGGACGGACGTTTGCCCGGCAGCGAACGGTCCTTCGACGGCGTCGATACTCTGCGCGTCCTGATCGTCCGCATCGCATTCGACGAGAATCGCGACCCACATTTGACGACCGTAGATCCCAGCGGAGACTTCGTCCTCGAAGCTCCGACGGTCACCGATACTCTTTACGTGGATCCACCGCCGCGGAACAAGGCATTCTACGAATCTCACTTGCTGGGATTATCTGAATTCTACAGCTATCAGTCGGGCGGCCGGCTGCACATCCAGGGCCGCGTGTTGCCCGACGGAGCCGAGGACAGTTACAAGCTCACGGACATCGCGGATTACGGTCCCGGTGCGGGCGGATTCTGGACCACCGAGAGTCTCGAACGCCTGGTGCGCGACATGATCGTCACCGCCGACGAGGGAACCCAGAGCGACGGCAGCGGCGTCAACCTGGCCAACTTCGACGACAACAATCCTTTCACGTACATCATCTTCGTTCACGCGGGCAGCGACTGGCAAAGCGATATCAACCAGGATTCGCCCAATGATATTCCCACCTTCTTTGTGACCCTGGGCGAACCCCAGGACCTGATCGGAGTCGGGGACGATACCGGCTTGCCCGGCCAGTTGAGCGAATGCTCGGTCATTCCGGAGACCACCAACTCGGACGGTTACCCCGGCAGCATCGCTGCGGCGTTCTACCACGAGTTCGGTCACGCCCTGGGCTTGCCCGACATCTACAACACGGGAAACGGGTTGCCGTCGGTGGGTATCTGGGATCTGATGGATTCGGGAACGAATCTGCCGGTGCTGATGGGCTATATCAACGCGGAGAACGATACCATTGGCGTGGCGGCTACCGGCGTCTTGCCGCCGTCGCTGTCGGCCTGGGACAAGTGGTTCCTGGGTTGGTTGGAAATGGGCGAGGTCACCGGCGGCAGCAGCGATCTGAAGTTGCCCGCGGTCCAGGTGCCTCGACAGCAGTACGAGTTGCACAATGCCATCGGTGATTTCGATCTCGCCTACCCCCAAGCCCTGCGAGCCGGAGGCTCGTCGCGGGAGTACTTCCTGATCGAGAACCGCTGGGTGCCGCTTTCGGTGGCCGATACGCCGTACAGCGACCTGAGATTCGAGCGGGACGAGAACACGGGTGTGATCCTCTATCTGGCCGGCGAGTACGGCGTCAACTGGGTCAACTCGGGTTACTACGACTACTTCATGCCCGCCGGCGGTGTGCTGGTCTGGCACGTCAATGCCGACCGGATCGAGAGTGGGCTGGAGAACAACACGGTCAACTGGTATCGGGACGGGGTGATCCTGGTGGAGGCTGACGGTATCCAGGATATCGGCGTCCTGGACGCCTACGTACTGGGCTGGTACGGCTCCTGGCGTGATCCCTTCGGTGAAGACAGCGGGTTCAGGGATCTCTACACCGACGGATTTCCCAACAGCCGCTGTTTCGACCGCTCGTGGACCGGGCTGTCGTTGAGCGATGTCCGTTCCAGCAGCGTGCGCAATGCCTCGGTGATGCGCTTCACCGCCAACTTCGATTCCTTCGTGGAGGGATTCCCGTGGGAGATCGCTCCGGTGGATTCGGCCGGTGCCGCGGCCGCCGGTGGCGAGGCCGGGGCCCGGGGCATCGCTCCCGCGTCGGCCACCACCGTCGATCTGGACGGCGAGTCGGTCCTGATCTTTGGAGACCTGCCCCCCGACAGCTGGCAGGGCGATGATTTCCCCGCCTCTCTGTACGGACTGAATACCGATGGAACCCCGCGCTGGGCGGCGCCGGACGGTCGTCCGGCAGGGGCCTTCCTGGAACTGGATGCGCCCTTGGCAGGGCCGCCGGTGCGCTATGGCGCGAGCAACGAAATGGTGTACTGGGGCACCCGCGCCGGTACGGTGGGTCTGGTGGAGTTGCCTCCGACCGGAGAACCCGTGCTGCAGTGGTCCACGCAAGTCGGCGACAGTCTGGTCGCCGGGCCCCTCCTCCTGAGGGTCAGTCCCCTGTGCGCGGTCGCGCCCGATTCCCTGGTATTGCTTTACCCGACCGGGAGCGTCAACGGCTCGGCGATGCACCTCGCCGGCGGTCCCATCGTCACGATGCGCACCCTCTTTCTGGGACAAGGCGGGGGAGATATCGAGGCGAAGGCTGCCGTTTTCAGCCGCGATGGCTGGTCCCTGGTGAGCACAGGCTCAGGGGGGTTGGAACCGGACCCGCCATTCCATTCCTACGCGGCGCAGACTACGACCACCGCCATGGATGGCGAACCGGTGCTGCAGGTCGCAGCGGTGCGCCACGACGCGGGCTACGAGCTGTTCGTCTTCGATGTCGACGGTGAGGTTGGGCACTGGACCGTCGACCTGGACTCTCAGGTGATGGCTTGGGGCAAGACGCTGGCGGTGAATTCACAGGTGGTCTGTGAACCGGCCGTGGCGGATCTGGACGGCGACGGTAGCCATGACTTGGTTCTGGCCACCGACGAACGAATCCTCGCTCTGCGGCCCGACGGCACACCGTTGCGCGGATTTCCCTCGCGGTTGTCCGAACTCTTCCCGTTGCCCGATACCACTGCGGTGGCCGGTCCCCTGATCGTGGCCGATGCCACCGGTGACGGTGTGAACGAGGTGTTTTTCAGCACCGATGGCGGCCATTTGCTGGGCCTGGACGCCAGCGGTAGACGGCTGCACGGCACGCCCCTACGCTGGGGTGATCGCCGTCCCGCCGGACTGGCCATCGGCAACGGGATTGACAGTGGAGGCGAGCGCGCCATGTGGATGCTGTCTGCCGGCGGCTACGCGGGCCCGCCCCTGGATCGCCAGTGGGTCAATGGTCGCGTCATCGGTTACCACCTGGGTGCCGTGGCTCCGGCGGAGAACCGGACCAGTGAGTGGTTGGGTGCCATGGGTGGTGCCGAGCGGCGGGGTCCTGCGGGTCCGGCCCGGGCCATCGGCGCCAAGGCGCCGGCCCTGGCCGAGCTGGACCAGGCCCTGCTGTATCCCAATCCCCTGCAGGGTGAGGAGTTGACGGTACGGTTCTACAGTCACGACGCGCAGCCGGCCCGCTTCGCCCTCTACACCCTGGAAGGCGAGGAGATTCTCGACCAGGAGATTCCGGTCAGCGCCGGAGTCGTCAACGAGTACCGGGTGTCGTTGCCCGGGATCGTCAGCGGAATGTACGTGGCACGCATCCAGCGGCAGACCACAGGCGGCATGGAAACCAAGGTAATGACCCTGGCGGTGGAACGATGATCACCGCTCAATTCCGGGAGGATATGATGCAGTCGAGTCGGAATCGATCTCGCGCCGTGGCGGCGACGGGTGTCTTGATGCTGTTGGCGCTGGGCTGGACGGTCGGCGCCCTGGCCGACACGAACGGGATCGAATCGGGGGGCGCTGCCCGGGCGGCCTGGTTGCTCGATCGCGGAGGTCTCGAATCCCTCGCTTTGACCGGCGAGCGATTCGAGCAGACCGAATTCGGTGGCGGCGACGACCTGTCCATGGAGCCTGACAACGGTGGCGGCAGTGGGGCGGCCCCCGGCTGGACCATGCTGGCTTCGTTGGTGTTGCCCGGAGCCGGGGAAGCCATGATGGGCTATACGCGTGGTTACTTCATGATGGCCGTGGACATCTTCGCCTGGACCCAGGTGGCCAGCCATCACAGCAAGGGAACGGACAAGCGCGACGAGTACTATGCTTTTGCGGACGCCCACTACACGGATGAGCGATTGGTCGAGGGTTACCGTCCCGGCAGCACGGACCAGGAGCGTTCGGGCGAAGGGGCCATCTACTTCCCCGCCGTCGGGGCCATCAACGATGTCGATGAGCTGGACCGTTTGCCCCTGTATGTGACCAAGGAAGAGGATCGCCGCGAGTACTACGAGAATCTGGGCAAATGGGACCAGTTCATTTTCGGTTGGGACGATTACCAGCGGGCCAGCATCGATCGGCCCGAATACAACTACACGCCGACGATGACCATCGAGGACCTGCGGCATCCCTGGGTGTCGGAGAATCGCGAGGCTTACCGTCAGATGAGAACCGAATCCAACGACGAGTTCAAGAGCCGGGACCGTTGGTTGTACCTGAACATCGGGCTGCGCGTGCTGAGCGTGGTGCAGGTGGCCTATCTGCAAGGAATGCTGGGTGGCGGTCCGGCCAACGACCTGGAAGTGGCCGGCCATCCGGTTCAGTTCTATGCCCAACCCGCCGGGCTGCGCGGAGGTTCGGTGGCAGCTTCGGTGGCGTTCTAGACCGGCGTGAGGATAGCCAGAATGCGGACTTCGAAATTGTGTGTGAATAGATCCCTCAACTGCAGCCGTCTGCGGCGCTGCGCCCCGGAGGACCCGAACGTGTTGCGTATCGTGATCACCAGTGTCTTTGCATTCCTGCTGGTTGGCGGGGTGGCCGTTGCCGATTCCGGTCCCGATCGTCCTGATGATTTCCTGCGCGCCGAGTACCAGGTCCTGGGCGCCGGCATGTCCGCTACGTGGCGTGGACACGCAGCCTACACGGCCTACGGCCAAATAGGCGGCGACGGCATGGATGAGCCCGATGAGATCGGGGGTGCCGGCGGTCAGCAGCAGGAAGAGGAACTCGACGAGGACGACGGTCCGTCCAACACCGGGGACAAGGTCAAGGCCGGTCTGCTTTCGGCGGTATTGCCGGGAGCGGGACAGTTCTACAACGGCCAGAAGAAGAAGGCCTATGTCATGTTCGGTGTCGAGGTAGCCATCTGGACGGCCTACTTCGTATTCGACAGCCAGGGCAGCAATCGCATGGACTCTGCCCAGGAATACGCCGGTATCTACGCTGGCACCAGTGGTTCCCACGCCGAAAACTACTGGCAGAGCGTCGGTCGTTACATGGACAGCGACGCCTACAACGAGAGCCGTCTGCGTGAGGCGCGGGCACTTCAGGAATCCGTCAGCGGCATTGTCTCGGGAGCCGATACCTGGCAGTGGGTGAACGACGACCGGCGTACCGGCTACCAGAAGCTGCGTGCCGACGCAAACACCGCCTATGATCGCCGGGATTTCATGCTGCTGTTCGCCGTGGTCAACCGGGCCGTCTCGGTGGTCGACGCGGTGCTGGGCGCGGGTAAATCCAAGCCCGGTGGGCTGGAAACCGAGGTGCTGGGCATGAACGTCGAGGTGGATATGTTGCCGTCGCTGCGAGATCCCACGGCGCGCTGCGTCATCTCCCGGAGTTTCTGATGAGCGCATTCTGTCACCCGCGTACTTTCCTTCAGTGGGCAATGTTGGCGGTGGTGCTGGGGGCCGGGTCAGCGACCCTGAGCGGTTGCGCCGGTGGTGGAGCCGCCGAGACCCGCACGGCGCCCGGTGGCGATCCGGCGCAGGCACCGCGACCAGGAACCAGCGTCGTGGGGCTGGATTTCCTTTATGCCTTCGAAAACGTGGCATCGGCCGCCTACTATCCCCTGGAGGGGCTGGCGGGTTGCGAATACAGTCCCGATGGCACCCTGATCGTCTGTGACCAGACCCGCGGCAAGGTGTACGGGCTGGAGGCGAGTTCACGCAACTGGTACGAGTTCGACAACCCCGGTTCGCGTCCCTACCGGCCGGTGGACGTACAGGTCGATGGATTCAAGGTCCTGGTCCTCGATACCGGGGGCTATTCCGTTTTCCGGTTCGACCTCTCGGGTTCCTGGCAAGACCAGTTGCTGGATATCCGGCAAGTGGATCCGGTGGTGCTGGCCCAGCCGTCGGCTTTCTCGGTGGACCGGGATGGACGCATGGTCATCGCGGACATTGCCCAGCAACAGGTCCTGTTGCTCGATACCTTCCTGAACCTGAACATGCGCCTCGGGGAACCCGGCACTCTGGGTGACCAGTTCCAGGATCCCAGCGGCATCGCGTTTTTGCCTGACGGCAGCATCGTGGTCTCGGATCGTGGCAATCGGCGCTTGTCCTGGTACGGGCGACTCGGCTTCTTCGAGACGACCATTGGCGGTGAGTTCGATCTGGAGAATCCGTTCGTGGCTCCTCAGGGTCTGGACTGTGACCGCTTCGGCAATCTGTTCGTGGCCGATCAGGGCAACGGCCAGATCCACATCCTGGATGTACGGCTGCGCCCGGTATTTTCGGCCGGACGCGATTTCGCTCTGCAAGGTACGCCGGTGGGGCCCGTGGACGTGGCGGTGGGCCCGGATAATTTGCTGGCTGTGACCGATCGTGCCCGGTCCGCGATCCTGGTCTATCGAATCGTCTACGAGTAATGCGGCCGAGTTCCGCCGATACCTGGCCCAAGGCCTCGTGCGGGCTGGGACTGTGTTTGCTGATTTTGCTGCCGGTGGCCGTTCTCGGCCAGACCCCGGCTGCCCTCGATACCCTGGCTGCCAATCCCGACGAGATGAAGACCGAAGATGGGCGCCAACTGGAAAGAGAGTTCCGGTTGGTGCCCGCGGGCAATGATCCCCTGGCCCTGCTGTACGGTTTCATCGACGCCACAACGGTGCGCGTCTTTGTCGACGGTGAGCTCTGGCAACAGAACGAGGACTACCGAGTCAGGGCGCGCTCCGGAGTGATCATTCCGCTGCGGGCCTGGACCCGGTCCGAGCGCAGCGGTCAGGCAGCCGACAGCAGCGCCCTGGTGATGATCGAGTACCGCTTTCTGCCCGTACCGGTGACCTCGCGCCGCGATCTGCGGGCCATGGGCAGCGCGCCGACCGGCAGCTCGGACGAGACGACACCCTTGTTCACGGCCCAGCAGGAAGCGGCCTCCTGGCGCACGGGCAACCTGCAGGTCAGTGGCAGCAAGACGGTCCAGGTTTCCAGCGGGAGCCGCCGCGAATTGGCCGTCGATCAGAACCTGCGCCTGAGCATCGTCGGGCAGCTCACCCGCGACATCTCGGTACGTGCCTTTCTTTCCGACGACAACCTGCCTGTGATCCCTGAGGGAAATACCGAGGAGCTGCGGGATATCGACAAGGTGCTCGTGGAACTCACTGCGCCCAACTGGCAGGCTACACTGGGGGATTTTGTCGCCCGCAGGTCCGGTACGACCTTTGGTAACTACCGGCGCAAGTTGCAGGGAGTCACGGTGCAGGCTACGCCAGGCAGCACCGAGTTCGAGGTCTTGGCCGGATCTCCCCGGGGATTGTACCGCACGCTGCAGATCCGGGGCGAGGAATCGAATCAGGGTCCCTACTACCTGGGCTCCGGCAGCGGTGGGCAGAATCTGTTCATCGTCGCGGGCAGCGAGCGGGTCTCCGTCGACGGACAGCTCCTGACCAGGGGATCGGACCGGGACTATGTCATCGACTACGTACGGGGCACGGTCACTTTTACCTACCGGCGACTCATCACCGCCGAATCCACCATCGTGGTCGAGTACGAAGAGGGCGAAGGTCCCTACGGCCGGACCGTTCTGGGTGCCGGCGCCGGAGTGGGCTTCAAGGTACCGTTTGTAGGCAGCGAGGGCAGAGCGGCCGTCCGCCTGATCCGTGAACGCGACGACCCCAGTCGTCTGCGCACCGGTGATCTGGAGGAGGAAGATGAGGCTGTGCTCCGGGCGGCGGGCGACGATCCGTTGCTGGCGGTCGCCCCAGGGGCTACCCAGACCGAACCGGGGCTGGGCATGTACGATCAACAGGAGGAGGACGGCAAGACAATCTACGTCTACAACGCCGCCGGGGGTTCTTGGAATCTGACCCTGTTCTACGTGGGGCCCAATCTGGGCGACTACGCTCTGGACCGATTGACCGAGACAGGCACGGCCATATACGTGCACAGGGGGGATGAGCTGGGAAGTTACCTCATCGGCAGGCCGCTGGACATGCCCGAGGCGCAGAGTGTGGTGACGATGACCGCCAGTCTGGGTGATACTGCTGCAACCCATCTGGTGGCCGAGTGGAATCTGGGCGATATGGATGCCAACCGTCTGTCGGAGCTGGACAACGACGACAACCAGGGAAGTGCGGCTCGAGTGGCGGCCGCAACCCGGGGACAGCAGTTGCGACTGGGGTCGGTGCCGCTGGGCGAACTGGATCTGAGCGGTTTCTGGGAACATCGGGACGCCGAGTTCCGGCCGTTCCAGGTGCACAAGACGATATTCGACTACGACCAGTGGGGCCTGGCTGACCGGGCCCGGCGGCCGGGATTCATCGAGGAATCCGACACCGAGCTGGGTGTCGACGCCGCCTGGCGCACCGGCACCGGCGGCAACAACGTGGAAGTGAAAGGGCACCTGGGTTCGCTGGATCATGGCGCGGACATCGCGGCAGATCAGCTCTCGGGCACGGCTGGCTGGAACTTCTGGGGTGGGCGGGGTGAGCACATGGTGCAAACCGCTTCTGCACAGGCCGTTGTCGACCCCCTGGACATCGAGCGCACCAAGATGCGGCACCGTCTGAGCTGGGTGGTCGGACCGATCACGCCGAGGGCCAACTACAACTTCCGCCGCTGGCAGGATACGGCCATCACCGGCACTCGATCCGGAGGTTTCCGACTGGAGGAGCTCGGAGTCGGTATCGGGGCGGCCCCGGGGCGTAATCTGGACTGGCGCGTGGATTTCCAGCGAGGATTGGCCGATTCGGTCTACGGCGGGCAGTGGGACCTGCAGCGGGACGGCCGGACATTGAAAGGTGGCGTGACCACGGGTCGCTTCGCCGGTATGCGTCTGGTGGGCGAGGGAACTCTGCGCCGGATCCTGAAGCCGGGATTGCCCGACCAGACGACTCGCCTGGCGCGATTGAATCTGGCGGGAAACTGGATCCGCAGCGCCAGCGACTGGTCAGTGGGATATCGCGTCGACAACAGCCGCACCGAGGTGCTGGATCGCCAGATCATCTTCGTGGGCGACGGACTGGGAGACTACAACGAGGACGGCGACTACGTGGGACCCGGGCAGGGTGACCACGATATGGTCCTGGCCGGAACCGACAGCCTGGTAGCGACGACCGCGGTGGTGGCCGATGTCAATTGGCGCCAGGGCTTCTCTTTCCTCGGTGCCGAACGTTGGTATGGGGCCTGGTCGGCGCTGACTCTCGTCTCGGTGGACAGTCGCAGCACCACCGACGACGTCTCGGCGCTGTTGCGATTCGATCCGAAAGCGTTGTTCGACAACCAGCATACGGTGCTGACGGACCTCAATTTCTCGGAGGAGTTGACCTTCCTGCAACATCTGCGGAAGTATGATCTGCGCGGCAAGTTCGACTTCCGACAGGCCAAGGATCGTCAGTTCTCTGACCATCCCGAGGATCGGATTCAGCGGGGTTGGCAGGTCAACGGCAATGCCACGCTCTCCCAAGTCTCGTCTCTGAAGCTGCGCTGGTATCGCCTCGACGAGAGGCGCCAATCCACCGAGAGCTCCAGTAGCGCCCGGCGCAGCTACGAGTCCCTCACCAGGCGCTACGAGGTCGGGTGGAATCTCAGACCCAGGACCGACGTGCGTCTAGGTATCCAAGGAGAGTACGTCACCCGTCAGGATGCTGTCTCGGAGGTCAGTCAACGAGAATATGCCTTGCGGCCACAGTGGCGACATCGCTTCCACCGCCAGTGGACTCTGCAGGCGGAGTTGCGTCTGGCCCAGGTTATCAGTGATGAGCCCGCCGGAGCTCTGCGGCCCTGGTTCTATGCCTATCCGGGGAGGAACGTGGATTCGTCGGTGCGTCTGGCCTGGGATCCCACGGAGTTCCTCGCCGTGGCCGTGAACTGGGTGACCCGCAAACAGGGAGACAGGAGGTGGCAACATGATCTACGGCTCGAATCCACAGCTCGCTTCTGATCCGGATGGCGGACTCCGCTGCTGTGCGGCACGACGCGTCATTGTCCTGATCGTGCTGCTGCTCGCCGGATGGTTGCAGGGCCTGACACCGGCCGGTGAATGTCATGCCGCCGAGGGGCCGCCGGAGGTCCGATTCGGGCCCGAGGTGCTGAGCGGCGTCCGAGAACAGACCTGGCTCGCGGAGGATCGCACCTGGTTGCGACGGCTACCGCGTGAGGCCTGGTTGTTGCCGACCGACGTCGGTGGCGGGTCGCCCTCTGTCGCCGATTCTCTGGCGGCGATCAGGCGCTGGGTCACGGCGGTGGCCGGCTCCGACTCGGGCGCAGTGGCCCAGACCCTGGAAGGGCGTCTGCGCCAGCGCTGGCTGGATCGGGGCCGTCTGGCGGTCCGCGTGGCGCGCCTACCGGCTGCCGACGACGATCCCGATACCCTGCAGCTGAGCATCGGTCCGGCCTTCATGATCGAGGAGCTGCAGGTAGCGGGAGAACCGTTCCCCGGCCGGGAGCATCTCATCGCCACTTGGTTGCCGCGCGCAGGCGACGAGTTCCTCCCGGCGGAACTGGACCTGGGCATCGATCGGGTTCTGAAGGGAGCGGGCGAGGCCGGCTATCCATTCCCTCGTTGGGTGACCCGATCAGTGGATCTGGATCTGACCACGGCTACAGTTACCATCGACGCGAGCCTGTTGCCGGGCGCCGTTTCGTGGCTAGGACCGGTGACCAGCGACCTGCCCGCGGGCCGGGCCAGTGATTTCCTGGTGAGGGCCTCGGGATTGCGTTCGGGGGCGCCCTTCAGTCACTCCGAACTCTCCCGGGCGGCCCAGCGTCTGCTGGCCCGGGACATGTACGCATCGGTGGACGAACCGAGGGTGTATCTGACCTCGGCGGTGGACACGGTAGGAGTCCACTTCCCGGTGACGCCCCGGCGCAAGGTCAATCGGCTGCAGGTCGTGCTCGGGCTCAGCCGAGGCACTGCGGACCAGGGGAGCCACCTCAGTGGGCAGGTGGATCTGAACCTGCCGAATATGGCAGGATCCGGTCGCAGCCTGGCCGTCGGCTGGAGTGACGACGGAACACGTCGCTCCCAATTCGGCTTCAGCTACCTTGAACCGCTGGCTTTCGGCACGCCCCTTGATACGGACATAGCCCTGGACAACGAAGTCGAACGCGGGATCTATACCCGGTTCCGCTTCGACAACCGCTGGCGGCTGCCGGTGGTGGCTCTGTGGGGTGTCGAACTCGGTGTGGGCTGGGATCGTTCCACCTTCCCCGTCGGCAGTCTGGAGCGAACCAGCCGGACCCGCGTTCGCGGCGCCGTGAGCCACCGGCGGGGAGATCGAACTCGCAGCGGGTGGGAAGGCGTGTTCGCGGTGGAGAATGGTTGGCGCTCCGCTTCGGCGCGTTCGTCTGAAGAAGGGAGTGCCGCTTCGACCGGCGCCCTGGCCGAGAGTGTGGTCCAGCGCATCTTCGAAGTGGACACCGCCGGTGAGTGGTGGCTGGGACAGGCGTGGAGCCTGGCCGGACGAGCTTCGTTCCGGGAACTGACCGGTGGTGGCGATGAGGTGCCGTTGTCCGAGCAGTTCCGATTCGGCGGCGCGACGACGGTTCGCGGCTATCGTGAGAATGCCTTCAACGGTTCGACCGCGGCCTGGGCCAGTGTGGAGCTTCGTATCGGTCCTCCCGGCGGGTCGCGGCTTTACACCTTCCTGGACCTGGGGTACTTTGAATTTTCGGCGCTGGATCCGACCCTCGAGGACCCGGAGAACCGGAGCCTGGTGCAGGGCTGGCCCCAGGGCTACGGCCTGGGTCTGCTGGCCAAGACTCCCGGAGGAGATATCTCTCTGGCCGTGGGCTTCCCTGGCACCATGGACTTCGATCTGGCCAAGCTGCACGTTACCCTGCTCGAGTCTTTCTGACCTGGATCGAGGACTATGGATCGCGATGAAGCACGCCGCGAGATCGAACACCTGCGGCAGGAAATCCGCCGACATGATCGGCTCTATTACCAAGACGCCACACCCGAGCTGACCGACGCCCAGTATGACGCTCTGGACCGGCGGTTGCGCCAGCTGGAGGAGTCGTTTCCCGATCTGGCGACCTCGGACAGTCCCACTGCCGCAGTGGGCAGCGACAGCGATTCCCGCTTCCCCACCGCCGCGCACAGCCGGCCCATGTTGAGTCTGCAGAACAGTTATGAACTGGCCGATGTCACGGCTTTTGTCGAGCGAATACAGAAGGACCTGCCCACTTCGGATATCGTCTACACCGTCGAGCCCAAGATGGACGGCGTGGCCCTTGCCGTGCGCTACCGAGCGGGGGAACTGGTACTGGGCATGACCCGGGGGGATGGTCGCAACGGCGATGTGATCACTGCGAATGCGGCGACCCTGCCCGAGATTCCGTCGCGCCTGCCTGTCGATTGGTCCGCCGCCGTGCCCGCCGGATTCGGAGTCGAGTTCGAGGCTCGGGGCGAGGCCTATTTCCCACTCACACGGTTCGATACCTTGAATGCGGAGCGTTTGGCGGCGGGAGAGGAGCCCCTGGCCAATCCGCGCAACGCGACGGCCGGAACCCTCAAGACCCTAGACACCGATGAGGTGCGCCGGCGTCGCCTCTCGGTGTTCTTCTATCAACTCTTCCCGATGGGTGACGGAGACGATTTTCCCGACCATCAGACCGAGATGCGGGCCATCGCCGCCTTGGGGCTACCCACCAATCCGTTCCTGCGGGTGGCCCGCGATCTGGACGAAATGCAGGCGCATCTCGCCGAACTGGAAAGAATGCGCCCGGAACTCGACTACCAGATCGATGGCGCGGTCATCAAGGTGGATCGCCGGGACTGGCAACAACGCCTGGGTCATACCGCCAAGGCGCCGCGCTGGGGCCTGGCCTACAAGTTCGCTGCCGAGGAAGCGGTCACTTTTCTGCGGGACGTCACCCTGCAGGTCGGCCGCACCGGAGTGATCACGCCGGTAGCGGAACTGGAACCGGTGGAACTGGCCGGCAGCACCGTCAGCCGGGCGACTCTGCACAACTGGGACGAGATCGAGCGCAAGGATATCCGGGTCGGGGACACGGTGGTGGTGGCCAAGGGAGGGGACGTGATTCCCAAGATCCTGAGGGTCGTCACGGAGAACCGATCGGGCAGTGAGCAGAGCGTGCCGCAACCGAGCCGATGCCCGGTCTGTAACGAGCTCACCTCTCGAGGTGACGGCGAGGTCGCTCTGCGCTGTGGGAATCCTCTGTGCCCGGCAGTTCTGGCCGGACGACTCCGCCATTTCGTTTCTCGTGACGCCTGTGATATAGAAGGTCTGGGCGGGCGCTCCATCGACCTGTTTCTCGAACTGGAAATGGTGAGCGAGCCCGCCGACCTCTTCGGATTGCGCCGGGAGATCCTGGCTGCCCTGCCCGGGTGGGGGGAGAAATCGGCCGACCGTCTGCTGGGAGGGCTGCAACGGGCCCGGCAACGTCCCTGGGCAGCTCGTATTTTCAGCCTGGGCATCCCGCAGGTGGGAGTATCGACTGCTCTGACCCTGGCCAGGACCTATGACAGCATCGATGGGCTGGTCGCCGCCGCTCCGGAGCACTTGGCCGACCTGCCGGACATCGGTCCCATAGTGGGGCAAACCATCGTCGAGTTTCTGGGTTCAGCCGGTGGGCGCAAGCTGGTTCAGGATCTGCAGGCGGTGGATTTTTTCCATCTGCAGGAAGAGCGGCCACCCCTGGAGGTCGCGCCTGAGGGTGACAACTGGTTTGCAGGCAAGGTATTCGTATTGACCGGTACCATGTCCGGCTGGACCCGTGCTGAGGCCAGGATGGCCATCGAAAGACTCGGCGGCAAAGTCACCGGCAGTGTCAGTCAGCGGACCGACGCGCTGGTCGCGGGGCAGAAGGCCGGATCCAAGCTCGTGAAAGCCGAGCAACTGGGCGTCCTGATCTTGGATGAGCAGGCATTTGAGAAAAAACTCGAAGAAGAGACGCCAAGTGATGGTGAAGATGTCGGTTGAGCAGCATTTGTTACTGGTTGCGGCCGTGCGGGAGCCGGGCCAACCCGGTTGGCTGGGACTGGATCTGGTCGGTGGCGACAGGGTCCTGTCCATGGCTACCCTGGATCGCGCGCCTCGGGAAGCCCCCGGGGCGATCTTGATTCGGGGTGGCGGCGGCGATGAATGCCGACAACTGCCGGACGGCGGATTGCTCATCGGTGAAGGAGTGTTGTGGTCCCTGCTGGATCCCCTGGATGCCGCGATAGGACTGACGGACGAAAGCGGGGACCGGATCCAGGTCGAGACGTCGTTGCGTGGGGCGTTTCGGCGATTCATCCAGGGAATTCGCCGGTGGCGCGAGCAGGATGAGCTTCTGCGGGAAAAATGCCGCAACCTTCTGCACGGCTACGAACCGGACCTGACACCGCTTCTCGAGATCATCGACCAGGCGGCGGTGCCCGGACTGGAGCGCGCCGTAGCGACCGCTCACGATGGCGATCCGGCCGGTGCGGCGCTCGCGAGCATTGCTCCGCAAGATATCGATTTGCCGACCGCCGATCCGGACCACGTTTACCGGTGGCTTCAGGAGCCCGCAGGACTGGGGGCGTTTTACGGGGCGGATTTTTCTCCGCGCGTCGAGCAGGCTGAGATGGGCAGAGATGTGTCGCAGGCGCTGGCTGCCGCGCAACCCCTGCTCGTCGAGGCGGGTACGGGAGTCGGCAAGACCCTGGCCTACCTGGTGCCGTTGATAGCAACGGTGAATGAACACGGTGGTCGGGCGGTCGTTTCGACCCATACCCGGGCCCTGCAAACCCAGATTCTGGACAAGGACCTGCCGAGATTGGGCGCTCTGCTCGGTGACCGTCGCTACGCCCTGCTCATGGGCCGTCGCAACTACCTTTGCCTGCGACAGCGGCAATCGTTCCTGACCCAGCCTGTGACGGATTTCGGCGACGCCTTGCGGGCGGTTGCTTTCCGCCTTTGGCTGGAAGCGACCACCGACGGTATGCGCGAGGAGCTGGCCGAACACCCCGTTCTGCGTTCCGAGGTGGGGGCGCTGTTCGATGCCGCGGACCTCTGCCTACCCGGGCAGTGCTATGAGGGCAATCGCTGCTGCGTTCAGAATGCCCGCCGTCGGGCCCGCGAAGCGGACCTGTTGGTGGTCAACCATTCCCTACTGATGCACGATCTACGGGCCGAGCACACTCTCATCGGGGAGATGGACCATCTGGTGATTGATGAGGCTCACCGCCTGCCCGCGGTCGCCCTGGAGACTCACGGGGTTCTCTGCAGTCCTCGTCGTCTGGATGAGCTGGAGGACCTGCTGGGCAAGCGTCGCGGAACCGGTGGTGCACCTGAACGGACAAATCTCGTGGCGCGGCGCCTGGCCGCCCTGGGACCGGAGGGCGAGAAAGCAGCTGCCAGTTGCGATGATTTCGGGCGATCGGTGGGCCGGGTCAGATCCCGCTTCCGCAAGTGGTGGCAGGGCCTGGGTGGCCAGGTGGATGTGGCGTTGCCAGGTGCGGGCCATCGGCAAGGCAGGTTGCGCGTGCGGGACAAGGATGAAGCCTTTGGTGCACTGCGTCCGGTCACCACGGCCCTCCTCGAGGAGTTGGCCGAGGCCGGCTCGACGTTTGCTCTCCTGGCCGGGCGTGTGGGGATACTGGAAGACCTGACAGATGGGCTCGAGGATGAACTGGCCCTGCTGGCCCAGGCTGGCCAGCTCCTGCGCCAGCTCGAGCATGACATCCGCTTCCTGACCAGCGATCCCGACGAGGACTGGGTGACGTGGCTGGACCCGGCGCCGACCCACGGTCTGCGTCGTCTCGGGGCCACCTTGCTGGAAGCCGGTCCGCTGTTGCGAGACTACTGGCTGGGATCGGGACTGCACCCGGTGATGACCAGCGCCACTCTGGCAGTGAACGACGACTTCTCCCATATGCTGGGCGAACTGGGTCTGACCCGGCGTCATCCCGCCACCGCGACGGCGACCTCGCGCTCTCCTTTCGATTTCCACCGCCAGGCCAGGATCCTGGTTCCAGCGCGGTTTCCCGCCCCGGACGCGCCGGATTTCGGCCGGGCGGTTGGTGAAGTGATCCGGGACCTGACCCAGGGTGTGGCTCGCAAGACCCTGGGCTTGTTCACCTCCTATCGCCTGTTGCGAGATGCCCGGGACGTGCTTCTGCAAGGGGGGATCGCCGATGATCCGGCTCGGGTCGAGAGCGGAGAGCCTCTGTTGCTGGCCCAGTCGCCCGGGGCTGCCGCCGGAGCGATGATGGACCGCTTCCGACGCCACAGCCGAGCGGTTCTGCTGGGCACGAACACGTTCTGGGAGGGCGTCGATTTTCCTGGGGAGGACCTGGAGATCCTGGTGGTGACCAAGCTGCCCTTCCTCGTTCCCAACGACCCGTGGGTCGAGGCCCGGTGTGAGAGAGTGGCCGCTGCCGGTGACAATCCGTTCACCAGTTTCATGGTGCGTGATGCCGTCCTGAGACTGCGCCAGGGTTTCGGACGGTTGATTCGGAGGGTGGAGGATCGGGGCATCGTGATCATCCTCGACAACCGGTTGCATACCAAAAAATATGGCGTTACGTTTCTGGGCGCCTTGCCTGTTGTTCCGGCTGCGTTCGGCGATTCCGCCGATCTGTTGGCCCGGATCGATGGCTTCTTCCGCCAGCGGGAAGATTGATCTTGCCGGGATGGTGATCATTGAATTCAAATCCGGACGTTTCCTTTGTCATTGGTGATGACGAGCCCACCATCGCTTCATTCCGGGCCGTGTGCCGTGGCGAGTCGACGGTCGAACTATCGGCGGCAGCCCGGCAGCGCATCGCGCGTTGTGATCGCTTTCGACGGGACCTGGCTCGCTCTGACCGCCGCATCTACGGCGTGAATACCGGCTTCGGTAAG